>ENA-UOOR01000194-UOOR01000194.1-fermentation-metagenome-genome-assembly--contig:-NODE-194-length-92211-cov-58.993804_pt1 | contig 92211 bp, 75 predicted proteins | sample MGYA00245780_ERZ724029 | MGnify/ENA primary metagenome ERZ724029 (study PRJEB28704, sample SAMN03018315) | fermentation metagenome | biome: anthropogenic terrestrial biome; feature: soil; material...
AAATTGGCATGGATTCACTCTCACGGGTTCAGCGGGTGTATTGTTCAACGGTCTTATATAATTATGGTATTTGGAGATATGGAAGCTCAGTACATTCTTGGTCTAGGCTATTATCTTGGCGAAGGAGTTGAAGCCGTATATTGGTTAGAACAAGCTGCTAATCAGGGAGATGCAGATGCCCAATATTATCTTGGTTTATGCTATTACTACGGCGAAGGCGTTGAAAAAAACTCTGAGCAAGCCGTATATTGGTTCGAACAAGCTGCTAATCAGGGAGATGCAGATGCCCAATATTATCTTGGTGTAAGCTATGCCAACGGCGAAGGAGTTGTAAAAAACTATAAGCAAGCCGTCTATTGGTACGAAAAAGCTGCTAATCAGGGCCATGCAGATGCCCAAAATAATCTTGGTGTATGCTATGAGTTTGGAAAAGGCGTAGTTCAGAATTATCAAACTGCATATTTCTGGTATCTGCTTACTTCAGCTAATGGAATTGAGAAGGCGAAAGATAACATGGACAGAATTGCTCAAGATCTTAGCCCTTCACAACAAATCGAAATCCAGAACCGAGCTACTCGCTGGTTTGAAAACAACAACGGGCGATAGATAAAGGTTTGGAGATGACAATTTTATTAAAGCAAATGCTAAGGAACAGATCATAAGTAGGGGCTAATGAAGGATGACTCAGGAAGCACCGGCTAAAAAGATGGGATTAAAACTGGAAGGGCTGAGCATCAGAGAGTATCTGCTCTTCTGAGTCTCATGCTCCGGCAGGACAGCCCCGAAGTCATAGGGATTCCGTAAAAAGATGATAGGCGGCGGTTTTGTTACCCCACAAAATCGCTGCCTATCATCTTATTTGGTATCTGCATTAGATGTGCGGCTAAAAGCCGCAGCTACTCTAATTATGCGCCTGGAAGGCGCATCTACCTAAGCCGCCGGCTATTTATGTAAACCGAAATCAGGAAAGACCAGCTTTTTCAGATATTTCTCCCTGTATTGATGGCGTTTATCACTCCTTAATCAAGCGTTAATCAAGCGTTAATAATTAACGCTTGATTAACGCTTGATGACCACTTGATTAACACTGTCTACAGAGCTTACAGTTAGATTGGGAAATTGGTCTTTCCTGGGATTTTAAGGATTTTTTTGGTTTTAGTGACAGCGGTAACCCTTTTAAGTATACAGGCAAATGTCGGTCGGCATTTGCGGTCGGCCTGTAATGGTAAATAAAAAGACTACTTGAGGCGCATAAATGCGACCCATGTCTTTGGTAACGTGAGTTCGTGCATTGTTCCATTAAGTTGATTCTAGTGGATAAATCGGATCAGGATTAGCCAGACATTTTTTTGGGTTAATAATCATTATCTTATGCAACGCAATTTTTCAGCATAAGTCTGTTAAGTACATATAGGACTATTGTCCAAGCAACAGTTATGCTAGAAATACTGTAAGTGTTGCGTAAGAAGTAGATAAGCGCCCTATAGGGTGAAGTGAATTATGAAAAAAAGGCAGGTCTCCACAAAAGGAAACCTGCCATGATATAGTGTACTGCTATTAGCTTAATAGAAGAAGATTTTTATACCGATAGCGATGAGCAGAACGCTGTTTATGGTTAACCAGAGATATATCCGGTTAGCGATCTTTTCATATGTCTCGCGATTATATTGAATCTTCTTTTCCAAGCGTACAAGCATGTGCTCTATCGTTGCCATCTTTTCAGTACTATGGTCAGCTTTTCGGATGTTTCCATTATGGTTCAAATCTCTTTTGAAGTGTCTGATTAGCTCAAACAGGAGGGGTAGGTATGCGGGTATAAAACGTCTGAAACTGGCTGCCATTGTTTCTCCTCTAGAAATTGTAACCCAAGTTTATGAAGTGGGTTGGGGGAAGCACAGAGTGCATGGTATATGAATAGTCCAGAGACACGCCTTCCAATTCGAAAGTGGCTCCGGCTGAATATGTGGCCGGGTTTTGATGGACACCGGCACGAATATAGAATGGTTCGAACAATTTGGCTTCCACACCGCCCATAAATTCGGTGGTCTGGGCGAAGTCTTTTTTTACTTCTACGGTGGTAGTTACGCCATCATAGGGGATGTACGATATGCCTAAAGCGAGTTTACTTGGCAGGACGATCTGGTTCTCAAATCCCATTTTGCTTTTGGTAAGATTGGTAACGGCGAAGCCGAGCTTAGTGCGGTTGTGCAAGAGAGCCGTGAGCCCCAGATCCAGGCCGAAAGCGTCGTCAGTATCATTGTCGTCATCAAAACGCAGGCCATAGTAATTGAGGTTGTAGCCGATGTTGATGGTTGAATGAATATCCTTTTGCAGAGTGAAGGCATGGGCCAGAGTAAAGATTTGGTCTATGTATAAGGTATAGTCTTCATAATCCACATCCATCATTCTGATGCCGGCACCCAAAGTACCCAGGCGCTTGGGCAATTGAAAGCCCAGTGCCAGAGTTTTAAATTCGGTGAATCTCTGTCCGTTTAACCGTGAGAATCCTATCTTGGCTTCATATTTTGTATCAGCGAGCCCGGCAGGATTGTAGAACATAGTGTTAAAATCGTCCGCCACACCGGTGAAAGCACCCCCCATACCACGCGCGCGCGCTGAGGGTTGATAGTCGTCAAATACGGCCAAGAGCATGGCACATGGGATCAGGATCAGGCTTAATAGTATTATCTTTTTCATGGTTATCTCCCTCATTTCAGGCGTGCTTTAATCACGACAGGCTGTACCGTTTTGTAGCGTTTGCTGGTTTCGCGGTTGCTGACTTCGGCATGACAATAGTAAACACCCGGTTCCAAGCGTTTCATATTGCTGTCGCGTCCGTCCCATTGGACACTCTCAAATCCGGTGCTGCTTTCAAAATTCTTATGTACGGGAGTGGCTACCAATCTACCCTGGACATCATAGATGCGAATAAGGGCTCTGGAAAGAAAGCCGACTTTGGTACCGTATTCGATTATTAATTTTTCACCCATGGCCGGATCGAAAACGTTCTTACTGCTACTGGTGGTAGATATTGACATAAATGCTATGGCTTCAGTTACTTTAACCACCAATGAACCAGAAGAAAGATTGTTTACGGGGGTATCTCCATATTTGAATTCGGAGATATTCACGCTGAGATTGCCAAATCCTTGCACAGTGAACGAGAGCTTGATTAGGATGTCTCCCAGATTTGCAGTCATGGTCTGATCCGCTTGATAATGAATGCGGATCTTACCCTGACCCAGATCGCTGATCTGGGGCCTTGTAAGGGTAAGTGTGCTGTCAAACACGACATCATTAAACTGAAGCCGGCCATTGTCAAACGACAAATCCATAGTATAGGAACTCACTTCCCAATCGGAGTTGATCATGCTTGTGCTAACATCCAGAATATAGCTCTCGCCAATTTGAGCATTGCCAATACTGGATATCTCTATGATGGAATTTTCAATCTTGTTCTCTTTGATCATATCCTGCATACTGCGGGGATTCAGCTTGTACCCTGCTGCAGTGTGCTGGTCTACAATACCTGTGATCTTGTGCCAGGTATCACCGATGTTGATGGTGGTTGCGGCGGCAATATTGAAAAAAATGTCATCTATCATAGATACAGCATTGCCGCTGGATACTTTCCATTGGCCATAAGAATCCGGAGTGGAAGTTACCGTAAGGTCATAGATACTAACCAGTACACCTTCCCATTGTTCGGAGATGCGATTGTTGTAAGGAACCTGTGCAGTGGTTAGATCAATCGCTGCTGGAACAGGATTGTTGTTTGAGATTATTTGAATATTCGTGGGCAAACTAAGCTCAGTAAGCCCGCTGTACTCAATGATATCTCCGGTAGCGATAATTTCATCTCCAACAGAAACCTGAGCGGCAGAATTTCTTCCATACACATATAGACCGCTCCATGGACCACCACCGGGGTCGGCCATATAGAAACCGGTTCCCGGAATAACGGCAGTTACCACACCGGTAACATCTACAGTTTGACCTTCATAGGGTGAGTCCCCGCTGGCATTTTCCGTGTATTGAATATCATAGCAACTGAAGGGAACAGCCATAATCACAACCGCTATAGTCAGGGATAAAATACTGAGTATAATACCTTTCATTTATATCTCCTTGGTATGAATCTCTTCTTGAATATGCTCGGAGCTTTCATCTGTACTTGCAGCTTGAGCATCTTGGATAAAAAACATGTCAATCATCAGTAGGCAAACCGCGATGAATATCGCACTGTCCGCAATATTGAAGATGGGGAATCTTTGCATAATAAAATCCGGAAAATCCACATTGATAAAGTCTGTCACTTCGCCGCGTATTACGCGGTCGATCAAGTTTCCCGAAGCTCCTCCCATCACCAATCCAAAAGCAACTACCTGGATGCGATGCGTGCTTTGATATAGCAGATACAGAATGAAGCCGAGAGCCAGAAGAGTGGTTGCTATAAAGAATATCCGGTTGATGAGATCGCTGGAAAAACCGATGCTGAATGCCGCACCGGTGTTGCTTACATGAGTCAGCATGAAGGTGTCGCCAAATATATTGGAAAGAATAGGAATGCTGTGATGCAGATCAAGGTTGATTCTGATCAATAGCTTGCTAAACTGATCTGCCACAAGGATTATGAACATGATCAGGTATGCAGGAGATGTCTTCACTTTTGTCATGCTCGATCAGCGTCTTTGCTTCCTCTTCTTGTCTTCCATCTTCTCTTTGCACTCAATACAGAGCGTGGCATAGGGGATTACCTGTAGGCGGTTGTCCGGGATCAATTCTCCACACATTTCACATACTCCAAAGCTACCATCCTGGATGCGACGCATGGCATCGTTTAAAAGGCGAATCTTTTCTCTCTCGCTTTCCATCATTTTTACAGTGTGTTCCATATAGTTTGTATCTGAACCCTGGTCGGCTTGATGGTAGGCATAGCTGGAGAGATCGCCGCTACTTTCGCGCGCACCAACGCTTTGCTCTTTGTTTATGTTTTCGATATACTGTACGCTTTCATTGAGCTCTTTGCGAATAAGCTCTTCAAAGAGCTGCAATTTCTCTGCAGAAAGTGATTTCCTGACCATTAGATTCTCCTGTTATTAACTCTCATTTAATCTATTATTTCATCCAAAAATAAAAGCATCAGTGTGTCAATAAAAATATCACACATCCGCTATAAAGCCGGTGATGATTTGCTTTAAGTTTTGAGAAGCAACCTGGGCGTTGCGGCGAATCTCTTCTTGAGAATGAGCAGCGCTGTGAAAGAGGTTGCTGTAGTTTGTTACGATAGAGTAGGCTACTACGCGCAATCCGGCGTGGCGTGCGGCGATTATCTCGGGAACTGTGGACATACCCACCAGATCCGCGCCCATAGCGGCAAAAGCAGCGCATTCAGCTTTGGTTTCCAGGCTGGGTCCACTCACCGCGATATATACTCCTTTATGAGTATCGATGTTTCGGTCCCGGGCAATCTCATCACAGAGTTGGCGATATTCGGGGTCGTAAAGCTCGTTTAGCGAAGGGAAACGCTCTCCTAATTCTTCGTCGTTTTCTCCAATCAAGGGATTGATGCCCATAAAATTGATGTGATCTGTAATTTGCACGATGGAGCCCGGGCTTAGTTCTTTCCTAAGACTACCGGCAGCATTGGTAAGCACGAGAGTTTTGATGCCCATGGCGGCAACAACTCTGGTAGGAAAGACCACTTGAGACATACTGTGTCCTTCATAATAATGAAATCTTCCTTGCAAAAACATTATAGCCTTGCTACCACTTTTGGCGAGGATCAGATTGCCTTTATGAGAAGGAGCCGTGCTTTGTACAAAGCCGGGAATCTCCGTGTAGGGAAGGCTGAATATTATATCGAATGTCTCTGCCATATCGCTGAGTCCGGTACCCAAAATGACTGCTACGGATGGTTTTTGAGGCAGCCTTTCATGCAGCCACCGCGCGGTTTCCCGGTAGTTCATTTACTTGCTCCATTGTGGGTATGGGGTACAATGTCTTCCTTGATCTGTTTGAATTCAACATCCATCAATTGTTCGGTATCCTTGCTAAGCAAGGGGTCTTTGCTGATACGATCCTGGAAGCTTTGCAGTTCCACCCGGAATTGCATGAGAAACTGGCGTTTTTGCTCCTTTATGGCCAGATACTGGTGCTCCAATACGCTGAGGTGTTGCTTGGCCTCATTGATGGCACGTTTGGCCTTTAGTTCTGCTTCATGAATGATGTTTTCCGCTTCTTTCCGGGCATTGGCAATGATGTCTGCTTTTGTCTTTTCAGCATACACCAGAGTGCGGCTGATCAGTTCTTCTCTGCGTTTGAGGTCTTCCACAGCGGAGTTTGCAGATACCGCTTTTTGGGTTACTTCATCTTGCATCTGTTCACGGCGCACTAATTCTCGCTCTTGTTTTTTGAGCAGGTCCTCCAGTTCAGAAGCAATTTGCTCCAAGAAGGCATGTACTTCTTTTTTGTTATATCCGAACATTTGTCCGGAAAACTCCTGATGTCTGATATCCAATGGGAAAAGGGGCATTTGCGTTCCTCCCGCTAAAATAAACTTGCCAGTATCCTTTTCAGGATGTTTAAGAGAAGATAAGCCACTATTGGCGAAAAATCAAGGCCCATGTTTGGCATCATTCTGCGTAATGGCCCCAATATGGGTTCGGTCATGGAAAACAGGAATCTGTATATGGGGTTGTATGGATTCTGCACCAGCCAACTGGCTATAACCCGGGCAAAGATAATCAGGTTGTAGATGTCGATCATCCTGATAATCAGGACTATGATAAGTACTTGGGGACTGTATCCCATCAATCCAGTACCTCATGGCAATTGCGGCATCGTGCTTCATAGGCTTCTACGCTGCCAACCAGGATCTGTTCACCTTTGTGTACCGTTCTTTGTGTTCTGTTCGCAGGATTGCCGCACTTCACGCAAATAGCCAGATTTTTGGTTACATATTCAGCAATAGCCAGCAACTGGGGTATGCTGCCAAATGGGGCACCTTTATAATCCTGATCCAGGCCGGCCACGATCACCCGATAACCCTGGTCTGCCAGATCATTGCAGATTCCAACTATCGATTCGTCAAAAAATTGAGCTTCATCAATGGCGACAATCTGGGTGTCTTCCTGCAGGAAAGGATAAATTTCGGATGGTTCATTGATGGCGATGGAAGGTGCTTGCATATTGGAATGAGATACAATATTCTGGGCGTCGTAACGGTCGTCTATGGCAGGTTTGAATACGAGTACCTTTTGTCTGGCATATTCAGCTCGCCGTATACGTCGGATCAATTCTTCGGTTTTTCCGCTGAACATGCTTCCGCAGATCACTTCTATCCAACCGGTTTTGTTGTTTATGATATTCACTATAACACTCCTGTAGGGATTGTAAGCCCGATTTATCCAAGCTCTGAGCAGGGGGATTTTTGTCAAATGCTTTATGCGAAAAATAAAACCCGCGGAATATATGTCCGCGGGCTCAGTCTATTATTCAGATGTTTATTTTGTTGCCATGCCTGCTTGCAACGCTTTCAGATTGGATTGCACGATGGCATCGCCTTTACGGCTGAAGATGCTCTTTATACTATCCTCAATCTCTTCCGCAGTAAAGCCCAGGTGTTTGATGGCCGAACCCAATACTACGATGTTCATCGCGCGCGGGGCTTTGATGTCTTTAGCGATCTGGTCGGCATCAAAAAGTATGTGGTTTTTTACGCCTTTGATGCTTTTGTACACCTCATCCACTTCTGGGTAATTGGGGATATTGATGAAGGGCTTGGAATTTGTAATGATCCAGCCATCTTCAGCCAGGAAAGGCAAATAACGCAAGCTTTCCATTGGCTCTACGGAGAGGATCATGTCGGCATCACCCATAGTGATGAGATCGCTGTGGATCTCGCTGTCGGAAAGGCGTAAATGGCTCTGCACATCACCACCGCGTTGACTCATTCCATGTACTTCTGCTTGTTTAAGCTGCCAACCTCTCTTTAGGGCAGCGTGGCCCAATATAGTCGCGATAGTCAGGATACCCTGTCCGCCGACTCCGGCAAGAATAATATCTTTCTTCATCTTAAGACTCCCTTTTATTCCTTTTTTTCAGGGTTTGCACACATTCACGACGCGGGATCACCACCGAGACACCCTCATAGGCAATCTCTTCTTTGTAGATGCGGGTCATCTCTTCATGGTTCTTAACGAAGGGGAAGAAGGTGCGGATATGTTCTTTTTCTACACCCAGACCCAGACAGATTTCTTCCAATCTGCCCATGGCAGTATAATCCTGACCACCTGTCATACCGGTAGTGCTGTTGTCCAAAATGATTACTACAATATTGGTCTTGTCGTAAATGCAGTCCATCAAACCGGTCATGCCGCTGTGGGTGAATGTGCTGTCACCGATCACCGCTATGGCAGGGAATAGACCGCTATCTGAGGCACCTTTTGCCATGGTGATAGAGGCTCCCATGTCCACACAGGAATTTATAGCGTTGTATGGTGGCATAAAACCGAGAGTGTAGCATCCGATATCGCTGAATACATGGCCACGACCATACTCCTTGATGGCTTCATTCAGAGCCAGATAACTGTCCGCGTGAGGGCAGCCCACACAGAGCGCAGGCGGACGTCCAACCACTGTATCCGGGATATCTTTGCCATATTTGATTGGCATTCCCAAAGCTTTGCCTACTTTATTGGGATTCAATTCTCCATCACGATCCAAGCTTCCATCCAATCTTCCATGAATGGGCTTTTGTCCCTTGAAGGCCATGCCTTTGCAGAGCTCCTCCAAAACAGGCATTCCTTCTTCGAAAAGGTAGAGGCAGTCACATTTATCATAGAGCTCTCTGATTTTGGTAGTTGGGGCAGGATATTGGCAAACCTTTATCACTGGATAGGGGATGGGTGTAGAACCAAACACTTCTCTAAGATAGTTGTAGCCGAGACCGGTGGTGATGATACCCTTACTATAGTCTTTGGCGTCTAGATCAAAGCTGTTGAAAGGACTCGTGAGCGCTTCAGCCTCAAACTTCTCTTGAAGAGAAATCAGATTCTTGTACTTCTTGCGCGCGATGGCGGGAAGTAGCATGAATTGAAAGAGATCTTCAGGTTTCTGCATGGAGTTTTGGGAATTTCGCTCTCTCCTTTGAACTCCGCTGCGAGAGTGGGAAAGACGAGTGGTGAGGCGTATCATTACGGGAATGTGATACTTTTCGGAAAGTTCAAATCCGTAGAACGCCATGTCGTAGCATTCCTGTTGGTTGGAGGGTTCCAGCATGGGGATCATGGCAAAATGACCGTAGTTTCGGGAATCTTGTTCATTTTGCGAAGAGTGCATGGAGGGATCGTCCGCAACAGCAACAATGAAACCACCGTGAGCTCCGGTCATCGCTGAATTCATAAATGGATCAGCGGCGACATTGAGGCCAACATGCTTCATGGTAACCATAGCTCGTTTACCGGCATAGCTCATGCCTAAAGCTGATTCATAGGCAGTTTTTTCGTTTGAAGACCAAGTGCGGTGCACCTTATCTTCGATGGCTTGTTTAGATTTTTGAACGTATTCAATAATCTCGGTGGATGGAGTGCCAGGATAACCGTAGAATCCAGAGATTCCAGCATCTAGAGCACCTTGCGCGAGGGCTTCGTCGCCCAGTAGCATCATTTTTTCCACTAAAGGACTCCTTTATCTTTATTTTTGTATTCAATAATATCACATATCAAAAGACCCGGATCCGGCATGGTATAAACGAGGAAAAGCATTAGCAGGGGTATCCGAACTTTTTCTATCTAGTTTTACAATGATGTCAGTTTACCGGTATTCGTCAAGGAAATTCTCAGACAAGACGGGTGACCATGCACACATGGTCAATATGGAATAATAATAGTGACAAGTACTCTTCCGATGCATATAACACTGCCACTGATCTGTGATAAAGGAGCTTTATGATGTTTTGCTGGACAGCCGGCTGATCAGGTAAGCTTTTATCCTATCCCGTTCTTGCTTTCGAACCCCTAAAGCCCATGTGAGTAGCATAAAAACTACAATTGAGAGGACGATGTAGGCTAAAACAGTGAAAAGTGAGGCGGGATAATTCACATGATAGAGAGTGAGCGCGAATGCAGCACTGATGGATGCAATTATGACCGTGGGACCGATAGCTGTTTTCAAGTATTCACCTATGCTGATATCTGCGAATCTGCAGGCTAGCGGAATATTGAAGAAAACTGCCAGGAAGAAGTTTGGTATGAAGGTGCCCAAAGCTACCCCGATGATCTCCCTATCCGGGATATAGATGGCAAAATATGCCAGGATATCCGGAAGAATCCTGATCAACAGTATGCTCAAGCCTAGGTTTGCAACGGCTTCGATACAGGCAACGATTGCCAGTATCTTGTGGTGATTTGCCATCAACAATACATATACCGAAGATGACCGGAAAAAAAGCAGAATATACATGGATAGCAGCAAGATGATGGCTACAATAATGCCGGCACTATGATCCAGGTCCAGCCAGATATTCAAGATAGGCTTTACATAGACCAGCAAGGGAATCAACAACATGGAAGCAATGAGTCCCATCAAACGATTGGATTGCAGTAGAACCCGGGTCATTTTAGATTTATCTCCCGCAGCAAAGAGTGTCGCGGATATAGGCCCCAGATTATCCAAAAACTGCGCAGAAAAGCGTTGGTAGGTATCCGCAAGCCGGATTGATATCTGATATATCGCAACCAGTGCCACAGAGCCAAAGATGGAGATAATCATTTGGTCGGTTTTGAGAATTATTAGATTGGTGAATGTGATGAGATAGGCAAACAGAGAGAAACCAAGCACAGAGCGCAAAAGGCTGGAATCGTATAGAGACGGATGGATGCGAAAAGTGGGAATGAGGCGACGTACTATGTACATCATGCTGAGGCTGGAGAGGAGATTGGTGCCCATAGCTACAAAAACCATACCTTTGAGATTAAGATCAAAATGGATCATTAGGGCAATTCCAATGAAATTCAGTATGATAAAAGTGCTTTGGATGAGGTTGCGGGTGTGCATTCTTTGCAATCCACGCAAGACCTCTGCGAAAAAGCCGAAAGGAAAACAAAGCGCCGAGCCAATTCCGAAAAAGAGCGTGACCTTACGGAAATACGAGAGGTTAGCCGCTTCAAAATCGAATATATGCGGCAGGTTGTAGCTGAGAATTACCGCGAACCCAACAATAAACAAAGCGAAGACTGAATAGGTAAAAAACACGGTACTTACAATACGGTTGTATTTGTTCCAATCTTTACTTACACTGCACTCACTGGTATGTTTCTGGATGGCTGTTCCAAAACCGAAATCCAATAGCAAAGAGTAGCCAAAGATAGACCACAACAAGGCCCAAAAGCCGTATTCTTCCCGGCTGAGGCCCTTGAAGAGGATTCTGGTAAGAAATATGGTAACAAATATGCTGATTAGCATCTTTCCATAGTTTGAAAGAGTATTTATCAGTATGCGCTCACGCATTCCAGCGTTCGAGCCGTAGTTCTTGTTTGGGGCGCGATTATCGTCTCGCAAAATTACCTTTGTAATGGTTTAAAAAGTGGAGTCGCGTAAGATAAACAGCACTTTGCGATTTTCTTGAAGATCCATTTCCATTCCTTCGGTTTTTATCGAAGAGATTTTGCCCTGTCCCACGGCAGTCAGGCGGTTTGTCTTTATCCCTTTTTGAATCAGGAATTCTTTCACGGCATTCGCTCTGTTCAGAGAAAGCTCCAAGTTGTACTTATCGCTGGCACGGTAGTCTGCAAAACCCAAGATATCCAGATGTGTCGCGGGATTTGACACCAGCATATCCACCAGTAACATCAGTTTATCATATTCGCTGGCTTTCACTGTATGGCTGTCTGTATCAAAATAGATTGAGGGGGGTATCAATGTTTTTGTCTCTACTAGTGTGTTTTCAATATAAACTGTGTCAACTTTGGTTTCTACGATGATCTCAGGAGCGGGCTTTTCAGGAGGGACAAACTCGCTTTCTTCGTTTCTGTCGTAGCTCTCCGGATAATGATTCATGTAGATCGTCATGGTCCGGGGGATAGGGGGTATCATCAGAAAGATGTTTTGAGTATACTGATTGGGATACAAGGGCACGGCTTTTATGTTCACCATGCGGCTGTCTTCATGACTGATCCTATAATTGAGGGGCGATTCCCCGATCTCCCGTTCATTAATGAATATCTTGGCTTTGGTGGGAAGAGTACGAATCTTCAGGGTTTCAGAAAACATACCCCGTTCTTCGTTTAGCACCTTATGTTTGTTCTGAGAGCAGGCTCCAATGCTGAGCAATAGCATTATCAACAGTAAAAGAGTAGTTCTGTGTATGTTCATAATTATCCTCTCTGAGAATGATAGTATTCATTGCTGATGTTTATCAGCGTGGTTTCCATTGTAGCTCTTAGCTTGTTTATTTCATATTTGTTGGCGACAGTATTGCGGGCTTTATCGCGGATGGCGTTAAATTCATCTTCCCGCAATTCATACAGCTTTAGGATAGCTGAGGCAAGAGCGGAGACAGAAGAGGCTTGCACGAGAAATCCATTGATTCCGGAATCAATAATCTCTTTGGGGCCATAGGCATCAGTGGCTATCACGATCAGGCCGTATGACATAGCTTCGATAATGATTCGGCCAAAGGCCTCACGAGCAAGTGTGGGCATCAGTAAAACATCGTAGTCTGGTAGTATGGTAGAGACATCATGATATTTGCCCCGGAAGCGAATATTGTTGCCAAGCCGAAGATTCTCGATCTGAGCATTGAGATGGTCGATGTAGTCTGGATCGCCATCTCCATATACATCCAACCCAAAATCCGGATGTAAATCACGCACTTGATGTGCTGCCTTGATACAAAGCTCAAGACCCTTATTTACTTCGATTCTTCCGGCAAACACAAAGCGAAGAGGCTTATGTATAGGCCCAATCTGTTGTATGGGTAAAGCTACCCCTCTGGGTATGTGGTAGATGTGCCGGCTTTGATACCTTTTGCTAAGCTCCTGTATCATCCAATCGGAAACAGCTATTACCGGATCCAAATCCAATCTGCCGCCAACCGTGAAAGGCAATTGCCTCTTTAGCCAGCGATACGCCCTACTTTTCAGCCCTGTACCTATATAGCTGTCCGGCCAGAAATCTCCGATGTCAAATACTTTGGGATAGCCTTGATTTTGCACTGCGAATACAGAAGCCAGAGATATGCCCTTCTGATTTCCGAAGTATACCAGATCGGGTGTTACAAGATCAAGAGCAGAAAGAGTGAGAGCGTAATTGTGCTTTTCTACCCGGTGTTTGTTTCGCATGCCGGGATGCTGGTAGTCTATAAAATGCAGAGCTCTTAATGGACGTGTGATTATCGCAGATACCGGTGCATCTTGCAGGTCACTACTTCTCCTGTTTCCAGTTAGGATGTATATATCGTGTCCCTGCCGTGAAAGGTAATCCATGTTATCTTTCACAGAGATTTCGTAGCCCCCTTCAAAATATGGAGGATAGAGATTTGTAATGCAGAGAATTCTCATGAGAGCCTGGCCTTGATGATGTCTTTTAAATGAAGATCAGGAAAGAGATCGATACCTACGTAGGATTTTAGCAGATACAGAAGATACAAAAACAAAATCAGAAGTACCAGGAACATCACGATATAGGTAACTATCCTGGCCACGGTTGTAAGGCCGACATTCATGTCGCCTTTATCCAGGGATTTATATTGGTTTCTGGTGTCTTTTCCAAATATGAAGACAACATACCAATAGCGGATGAACCAGAATGAAAACCTGATGTCGATGATACCCAAAGATGGAACCGGGGGAAGCATACGTTTCATCAAACTCATGAGTTCTTTTCTCTGTTCGTGGCTGAGGGTTTCTTTGATGCCTCTGCCACCGATTGTTCGTTTGCGTTCTTTATCCGGCATTATTGCCTCCGGTAAAAGCGATACGCTGATGGGTACTGAGGTTTCTGGGCATTTGTTTTTTATGGTAACGATAGCGCTTTTCCAATTTGCTCATCACGGCAATCATAGCAAACATGAGCATTATCTGATAGAAATTGTTGGTCTGTTTCAAGACCCATTCCAGAGTGGATTCCAAATATATCGCCAAAAGCCCTCCCGTCAATCCGATCGCAAAATATTGGTAGTCAGATCCCACATACTTGAACATATTGCTGACATTCATGAAGAAGTAGTAAAAGAGAAAGATGAGGAATATCAGCATAGTATGCCATCCGGATTCTGCTGCGACCATCAGATAGACGGTCTCCACCAGCCCGTTTTGCTCTGTTTCGTCCTCAGGATCGTGCATTTCGATGTGAGCACCATAACTATAGGGCGGGTTTATCTTTATGCCAAAGTTGTTCAAACCTACTCCGAATAGCTTGTCGTTTGCCATGTTAACCGCTGCAGTAGCCAGATCTTTGCGCACATTTGCAGATTCCATCGGAGCGGTTTGAAAACGTTCACTGATACTATTCCAAGCTTTTCCCAGGATGCTAAGAGATACAACAATCAACAGCACTGAAACCATAACTTTTTTTGCACTGGACCCGCTGAGAAAAGACAAACCCAGCACTACGGCTATAGCCAGGGCATATAGCACCAGTCCGGCTCTGGACAAAGTCGATATTATGGAGACTGAAGTCATGGCAAAGAAAAGCAGCCAATATGAGAAGTGCAAATTGCTGATATCTTTCTTGTTCAGCAAATAGGAAAATATCAACGAGCCAAGAATGATGCTATACATCACGAGTGAGTTCTGATGGGGGAAAGGCCCGAAGGATTGGAATCTACCCTCGATGTATTTCTGGATCATGACTTCCACAAATATATAGATGGTAACAGCAGCCACTCCTTTCAGGAAGTCATTGAACTGGTCAAAGCTGTTCACATAATTGTATACTACGTAAAAGAATATAAACATACGTAGCATTTTCCAGATTTCAAACCAGGAAAAGAGAGGGATGGCAGCGTTGAAGATGGATACAGCGCTAAAGATCAGGTATAGTAAGAATGTCCACGAACCGGGTGGAAGATGCAAATGGTAATAATCTCGCCGCTTCAGGATGATCAGGAAAATGATGAGAGTGCATAGATCCACCATACCTATCTCGAAACCGCGTGAGGTGAGCCGGAAGGTCTCACGAGATACAAAATTGATATCTTCCATGCGCACAGTAAAAAACATCATCATGAAAAATATGATGCGTTCGATTATCGGGTACTTTAGCGACAGAGTATAGCCCAGCGGAACTCCAATGAACAAAGAGATAAAGAATAAGATATATTTCAGTTGAGACAGGGATTCAGTCACCTGTATTCCTCGTATGCAAAAAGCTTCTGATGCATCTTATCAACATCGTTTCTTAACCGGTTCTACTATTCGCGAATATCTTTAAACAATTCGTGCAGGATATAGCCGGATTGCAGGGCTTGTAAACTGGGCAAAGCGAAGTTTACCACATCGTTCCATTTCGCAATCGGATGTTTGGGAATAAAGACTATATCGCTGGGTTTCAGGCGGAAATCCCGTACTTTAGCTTTGAGGATATCTTTTGTGTTTATTTTGAACAAGCGGGGATGGGAAAGATTTCCGCGGATCACATAAACTGTTGACTGTGCTGTATCTTTGAATCCTTGAGCAAACGTGATACTTTGCAAAAGTGTCATGTTTTCCTGATAGAAATAGTGTCCTTCCTGCTCCACTTCACCTATTACATATACCTCACGGTTGATCGCGGATGGAATGTAGATATAATCCTTGTCCAACAAAGGGATATTGTAGAGCAGATTACCATTTTGGATGAGCTCCACAAAATCTATGGGAAGTATGCGATTGTCGCGCATCATAAAAGTACGCTCCAGATCCGCAAGTTCCACAGAGTTATTTTGAAAATAGCCCAATGCCAGGCCGCCGGCACTTGCGATGGCGTCCAATATCCGCATGCGTCCCTTGATCTCTATGATGCCGGGATAGGTCACTTTGCCCAATATGGTGACAGTTGAACTGCGCGCTTCAAAGGGTATTATAGACACTTCAGGATACAGAATATAATCTTTCAGCTTATCTTCGATGATCTCAGTTGCTTCGGGAATGGTGAGTCCCGTTACATCTACTTCTCCAACCAGACGGTAGGACAAAGTACCGTCTTGTTTTACGATCACTACGTCGGAATCCAGCTCCGGCTCATCATATACATAGATTTTCATCTTATCGCCGGGACCCAGTTTGTATGGAGGCAATTCTATATCGTTCAAACGATAAAGCTCTTCGATGGTTTCTTGAGTAGTTTGTGTAGCCAGATAGGTCTCTTCAAGATACTCGGGCAGAGCTTCTAAGTTTTCTTCGATGTATGTGTTTTTGTTTGATGCACATCCGCTAAGAAATAGGTACAGGATCAGAAAGCTAAGCCAGATAAGCTTATATGGTATCTTCATATCAGTATTTCTCCAAAAAGAAGTCTTTGGGCACGTAGTTCAGAACACCGTGAATATTATTGAATCCCCTGTCTTTAAGGAAGTTCACCGCTCTGTTCATGCTGTTTCTACTGCTTCGATTGAACCTGGCTATCAAGACCAGAGTATCTGATGCAGAGATAATATTGTTGAAGAGCTGAACATTGTATTCATAATCAAACAATTCCCAGATAATGTAATCGTAATTGTTTAATAACGAGAGCATATCTCTTACTTTCTGGGTTTCCAATATTCTGGTGAAAGTCCTGTCGCCCACCATGAAGTAAGCATGATGCATGTTTGGATCTGTAGTATCCAGATTGATCTCACTGCTTTCACCATAGAGCCAGTCATTCAGCAGATAGCCTTGGGCTTCAGAGCCGAATTCAGTGTTAGTATCAATATACAGGATGCGATGGTTCAGGCTGGAAAGCATACTCAAGCATTCTTTTATGATGAATGATTTCCCGGTTTCTTTTGTATCGCTACCGAAGCAGATTACAGGAGTGGCAGGAGAATTGGTATGATTGATAATGTTCTCCACTAATATCTGAATATTACGATAGAATACTTTATAATCCACCTCATTCTCATCGGGAAGCACTCCACACAGAGGAATGCGAATCACCTCGTGGAAATCTTTCTCACTCTTTGTATGTAGATCCAGTAATTCTTTGGCCACCACAAATATGCTGGCGCCCACGAAAACAAGAAATGTGATCCCAAACACGATTAGTTTTCTTCTCCCTCCTTCGGGGAATCTGGGTACTTGAGCTGCTTCAAGGATTTCGTAATCACTTACATTGGATTGCATTGCCATTTTGGATTCCGCTAAACGACCCTCAACCAGCTTCAGTATCTCTCGATTGATCTCAAGTTGGCGTTCAATCTCGAGGAATTCTTTTTGTACTTGTGTAAGGTTTTCCAAAGAAGCTCGTATCATCTCAACTTGATTTTTGAAGCCTTCATTCATCTGAACAGCCCCTACACGTTCTGCTTCAAAGCGGGATTTATCGATGGTATATACTTCCGTTAGTCCGCTGGGCCCCCAAGTAACCGCTTCAGGAAGATCACGCTTTTTATCGCTGATAGTTTTGCGCAGCTCGCTAATCTCCGCCAGTACTTTGATCACTTTGGGATTCTCGTCAGTATATCGAGATCGCAATACTTCAAGCTCTTTTTCCAGCGCCAGTAGTTTCTTTTCATCGGTTTGAGTATAAGTCCAAGTCTGAATCACCTCTTCCGGCACTGCTTTCAATTTTTCTTCCATCTCTGCTATTTTGCTGTCCAAATCCTTCACGCGCAGAGAGTTCTCTATCATTTTGAGCTCAACTTCTTTGAGTTGATCAAATTTCGTTTGCGTCTCGTTTGGGATGGAGATGATGCCATATTCGGCTCTGTGCTGATCGTACTGCTCCTCCAATTCCCGAATGTTTACAATGCGCATACTTTGTTGATCCATATAGTAATTGTGGATCCTCAAAGTAGCTGAATTCAAGAGCCGGGTATTGTTTGATATAAATGATTCTACAGTTGCATTGGCAACCAGAGCAGATGTTTCCGGATCTTCCCAAGTAACGGTAAACCGCAGGACATTGGAACGATTTCCCCGTTGTACTTCGATGCGACGGTACAATTGCTGCGGACTGATATCCAGATTCAACTTGGTGATCACATCGGTCAATACATCCCTGGTGCGTACCGTCTCAAGAATAGTGTTGATATCAAAAGTTTGATACAAGTATGGCATATCGTCCGGCGTACTCATGTTTTTGGGTGCCCGCAAAACATAACTGTTCGCCTTCCAAGTGGGATGAATCCTTAGCTTTACCCACAAAAAAGATAGAGCCAGGGCAATCACGGTAAGGATTATGATGAGCTTCAGTTTGTTTGTATAAACTTTTAGAAGAATTCGTGGCTCCACCACCATCGCCGGGATGCTGGTGCTTTTCTTTTCTTCGCTTAGATAATGGTCATTTAGCAAGTTCACTCTCCATAGTTTTACGAATGTCTGTAATGGACTGGATATCAGCCGGTATTTCTCGATTCGATAGCATTATGCTATATGAATTTGGTGCATCAGGATGGTATCCATGCATGCCCGGAATCACTTTCAGCCCCATAAAGCTGGGATTCAGCAATAGACCCTCGTTCATCAGGAAATAGCTATCCCCATACTTAGGATCTGGAAACCAGACCCGCAATCGCTTCAACTCTTCAGTGGATACCACATAGCCACAATCGAGGGAATTTAGAGTATCGAGGACTGCTGCCTTCACGCGAGTATCTTTCCACCAGAACCGGGCCATTGTGGAATCGTAAAAGGCGACATAGTCTTTTCCAAAATCAAAACCGAGACGATCAACGACAGATTTGATATCGTAGGAACCGGTTACCGGAGCCATTCCATGATCGGAGATCACGTAAAGGCTCACCTCATTGTACAACTTCTGGGCAAAGCGGTATAAATCCGTAATTTTGGTTTCCAGATCATTTAATTTTGCCTTTGTTGCATCCGAATACGGTCCGTTATTGTGCATCACAGAATCCAATTTGGGTAGATAAACATAGACAAATTCAGCGTTGGCTTCGCTGATCACCTGCTTGTTTTCATGCAGGATCTGCTCTTCATTATGACGCCAGTTTGAACAATAATAAGGTATATCATGGTCTACGCACCAATCGAAAATGGTATCTGTGGCCATAATTCCACCGGGGATAAAGTAGTCCTTCTTCTCCAAATAATCAAAATAGGGCAGATATTGAAAAGGCACTGTGTAGAGTTCGAAGTATCCGGTGTATGAGTGTATTCTCTTGATCAGTTTGCTGATGTTGTGTCGCACTCTCCAGCGATCAAATATGAAACCGGGGAGTTTTGCCAGGATCTGCATACCCCGGAAAGGTGAGTTTTGGGGATCGTGTACAAAACAAGACCAATGTGTGTGTTCATCCGGATATCTTCCGCTTAGAATGGATGGATCTGCTGCGGAGGAAAAACCAAAGGTTGTTCTCAACTTACGCTCATTTAGTGCCATCTCTTTCAAGAAGCCATAACGTTCGTATATTTCCCATCCCAAAGCATCAATGAACACATACATGGCCAATTTCTTCATCATCTACCTCAGTTATATCTCTTCCACAGCTTTATAAAACGGTTTCTCATTCTCAGTTCAGTTGAGTTGGGAGCAATGCCTAAAACGGTGGCCACATTGAAACCCTGCACTTCTTCACATAATAAAAAGTGGGGGAGACATAGATACAAACTGTATCTGGGATGTAGCCACAGCAATGCGCTGGAAGGCTGTCTCAGACCCTTGTCTCTATAGTTCAGGAGGATATTTTTCAATCTAATGTCCCGGGCTGATCCCGGCATGGCAGCATAAAGTGATTCTGCATTATCGATGTATGTGGCAAGTTCTTTGGTCCACAAACTGTAATAAGTATGCATAATGGTGTCTATAGCCTTATCAAGCCTAAATCTTAGTTCCTCAGCATCAAAGACAGGTATCGTGGGCTTCAGTTTAAAACGCATAGAATTGAGCAGTTCTTCCAGAATAGACTTATCCAAGCGATATGCGCCCAAGTCGATTTGCTCAATCTTCCGCATACGAGTATTGATTGAGCTATCGTAGCAGCCTTCAGCGATCAAGATTGCCTCTGCTATAGCTTGGAATGCCTTATGAATATTGCGGTTTATAAAATCGACGTGAGCATCCGGACTTTCAGAACAATAGTACTCACGCGCAAAGAGCAATCCGACACCTCGATTGAGCAGCAACCTGATAGCTTCCGGGATGGGTATGTCCCGCGCCTGCCATCGTGGTAAAGCAGAAAGTATATGGGGATTTCCATACACGACCTTGTGGGCTTGGGCCAAATCATAAAACATCAGACTGATAGATCTTTCATAGAGCCCTGATATGCTTATGGGCAGGGAAAAATCGATATCAATCTTGTGCTGGGCACTCAGATCGCCATGCAAGGACTGCAGTGAAGACACCAAGCGCCTTTTTCGGAATAGATTCAATGAGCCTGTGAACACAAAGAAATCCAGATCGTTATAGGGCCTTTCCTGATCATCAATCGTCATCACTCCACCTTCTCCGCGTCCATAACCACCGCCCAAAACCAGGGCTTTAACCGAAGAAAGAGCAATCCTATCCTTGAATGATGCAACGATGTCCTGTAAGAGCATAGAAAACTGCTCTTCAAAAGCAGGACTACCATATAGACTATATCGTTGCATTTTTGCGTCTCCCCGTCCTTTCTGCCGTGGTGTAGCCATATATCATTCTTCTGGAAAGACAGCGAAAGAGAATCTTGACGTTATGATGAGCGGAAATCCAATTGATATACTCCAACTCATAGAATAGCTCGGCGTTGCTTTCATCTGCTTTCACGCTTTCAGCCAGAGAAAACGCGCCGGGATTGTATACTGGGAGATCGAGGATTATCTTGCGATGCTTTACAGTGTTTGTCAGTAGCCGGTTTCCGACCAAGTATATCCTTTTTTTATAGATGGTCACAAAGATCATCTCAAACTTGTCTAGCGACAAGCGGAGCAAAAATCGCCCCCACCAGCTTTTTGCCATTATATCCGGGTTGCTAAACTTACAGGTTTTCAAGTGTTTATTGATCAATCTCTCGCAGTCCAGCTTTCGCATAAACATTCTGTAGGGAAGAAATAAAAGCAACCATGGAATCAGCTGAAGCAAGATCAGCAGCAGTGCCAGGAGATACTGAATAGTGCGATTGAATAAGGATACAGTAATGCCGGAATCAACTTTTGCTACTAGCACTTTATCTTTGATATGGATTACTTCTCCGTTATCGGCATTGATCAGATTCCCTTTATACACTATTTTCCTGTCCAGATCAAGATCCCGACCTATGTATGTGTAGTCGTAGATAATGCTGTCTTTCACATAAGAGTTCTCGTCTACAATCACATTGTTTCCGATGATGCTGTTTGGCCCCACCAAAGTATTCTTCTGCAGACGGCAGTTGTTGCCAATCATGATAGGTGTATGAATCTCGGCGCTATGAGGAAAAACAAAGTTATAGCCCAAAAAGATATCCTTTTCTCCCGAATATCCGGGCAACACATATTCTTTGTTATAGTTTTTCAGGATCGCCATACTTAGTCTGTAATATGACACGATGCTATCAATATTGTGGGTAGTCAGACATGTGGCATCACTCAACATATTATCCGGCCCCAGGTTGCTCAAACTGCTGTCTTTGGCCAGGAATATAAAGCGCTTGTCTTTAGTATAAAAGCTGTTTTGAAATTCTGTAGAGCATTCTATCTGTTTGTGATCATATTGCAGAAAAAAGCAACCGTTCCAGATCAAAAGATCATCTTGCTTGCAATAAGTGATATTCTTCAGGTAAACACTTTTTAATCCATCATCGGGGTGAGCAAGTGCGTAATCTATCTTCATGCCCCATTTTGACCCGTCTCCAAAGTAGCTTTCCAAAGCTTTGGTGGAGTTATCGGACACAATCCGCAATTCGCTGACACCCAATAAAGAAACAAAATCCAATGCGTATTCCAGCAGTGGTTTGTTTACTATCTTCAGCAGATAAGCTTCCAGATCGGGAAAATAATCTTGCAGCCAAAGTGTGTCCTTATTGCGGGCATAAATCAAGCAGCGCATGTCTCTTAATCCGCGAGTAGTGGAGCTTTAGTCATCCCAATCTCGATCAAAACTTGCTACGGCAGCGTCAAGGTCGTCGAAGATATGAAAGATTTTGTGTGCACGGGTGATATCAAAAACCATCCGAGGCTTACTTTGCAGATTGGCAATATGAATATCTCCACCTCCTTGTGAAGCCGATTTCAAACAAGCCACAATAGTGCCTAGCCCGGTACTGTCTATGAACTCACAATTCTGCATATCAAATACAAAGTTTACCGCGTTGTTGCATACTTTGTCGTACATTGCCCTTAAGTTCGGAGAGTTGTAGGCATCCAGTCTACCGTGAACTTCTATGATCCCGACATCATTTTGTTGTTTAAAAATAAGCTGCATTGTGTTCTCCTTGATACTGATATAATACTATCATCTAGTAGGCCCCCTTTCCGCTGATTACGGCAGGTATAGTTTTCAGTAGGATCAGGATGTCGTTTTTGATTCCTTGGGAGCTGATGTATTCCATGTCTAGTTGTACTTGTTGTCTGAAAGGAATGTCGCTACGGCCTTTGATCTGCCAGAGGCAGGTGATACCGGGCTTCACATGCAGTCGTTTACGATCTTCCAATGTGTATTGCGCCACTTCATCCGGTAAGGGTGGACGAGGGCCCACCAGACTCATATCGCCTTTGAGCACATTGATTAGTTGTGGTAGCTCATCTATGGAAAAGCGACGGATGAAGCGACCGATAGGCGTAATTCTGGGATCGTTTTTCATCTTGAAGATTACGCCGTCCCCGGATTCATTTCTATTCATTAAACTGTCTTTGGCTTTGTCTGCGTTTAGATACATAGAGCGAAACTTGATGAAACCGAAATGAGCACCATTGTGTCCCACCCGGTTTGCCACGTAAAAGATGGGCCCGGGATCTTGTATATAAATAAATATGGCTGTGATGAGCAATAGGGGCGACAATAGCACCAGCATGATAAATGATACGCTGATATCCAGGAAAGCCTTGATGAACTTGGCAAAACGAACAGTCCATTGCCACACGGACATCTTGAGCTTCATATGGAGATGGTGATGCTTTTTGCCCATCTGCATCAATCGCTCCATTTCCTGCACTCTGTGGCTTTTCTGGTGTCCTTTTATCAGACTCATTTATGCCTCAGGTAATGTTCCTTTTGTATCATCATTCTGTTCCATCGGTACACTCTGTACAAAAACATTGGATTCCCTATTATATAGCGCTTCCACATCCGCTTTGGCTCCATCAACAAACGGAATACCCATTCCATGCCAATCTGCCGCATCCACAGCGGGGCTCTGGCTATTCTACCAGAATAAAAATCAAACAAACCACCAACACCGATCATTACAGGGGCGTCTATGCGGTCTTTATTCTCATGGATAAAGCGTTCTTGTAAGGGAGCACCGAAAGCTACTAACAATATGTCTGTTTTTCGTACGTTTATATCCTCAATCACATTATCAGCCTGAGTATCAAAATCAAAATACCCATGACTGGTTCCACATATCAAAATTCCGGGATACCGGAGTTCCAATCTCGTCTTCATGCGCATGGCCACACCCGGCGCAGCGCCCAATAGATAGATTCGATATTCATTTCTGAGAGCGAACCGGCAAAGGTGTGGAAGCATATCTGTGCCATTAACGTTCTCTTTGATAGCAGATCCCAGCATTTTGGCGGCCAGGGAAATTCCGCTACCATCAGGTAGATTCATTTTGTTGTTAATTAAAATATTATAGTAGTCTTTGTCAATAAAAACTTTATTCAGACAGTCTGCGTTCACAAAATACACTAGTTCCTGTTGCCGTTTATCCAGTTTATCTGCTATCCGGTGAATCGCCTCATACATGGTGATATTATTTATTATGACACCCATGATGGAAAGCTGATTGGTGAAAGTCTGCGTTTCTTTCTGATAGAGAACGCAAACAAGCACTTGCAACACAGAATCCCGAACCGCGAGTATTATTTTTGCTGATTTACTTAAATACCGTATCATCGGTTGCTTCTCTTCTGTTTGATTAAATTGTTCAGAGGATCGAACAGCGTTTGATTGTGAAGATCTCTATTGTAGCATTCTTTCACGGTTTCCACAGCAGCCCCGGCATAGCTTTGAGCCTTTTGTGGAGAGCCCAGTATGCTGTCTATGGCTTTTGTGAAACCGGAGATGTTTCCCGCTCTTACCAAAAGACCATTTTTGCCGTGTTTCAGCCATTGTGATATCCCACCCACATCAAATGCTATCACGGTTCTGGCTTTGGCGAAAGCCTCGATTCCTACCAAGCCAAAGGGTTCTTGCCAGCGTGAAGGCACACACACCAGAGCGGCAGAATTATATTCATCTGTCAAGTCACTCATCCAGCCTGCAAACTGCACTCTGTGGCTGATGCCAAGTTCTTCACATAGCCGTTGCAGATATTCTTCGTCATTTCCTCTGCCTACAATTCTCAGTATTGCCGGATGCCGCAGTTCTCGAAAAGCTTTTATCAACAGATCAACGCCCTTCCCTCTGATAAGCTGGCCCACATATAACACAATCGGGACTGATCCACTAGGGGCTTCCAACTCAGCAGCAGGCTCCTGATGAGGCAGCATTATGTTTATTTTGTGCTCATCAAAACCATTGGCTATCAAGTTTCTCTTCATAAAATCTGATAGCACAAAGAATAAGTCACAATCTCGAATTGAGTTTAAGACTTGGACACTTTTGCCTAAATTGATCCTGTGCCATCCATCTGAGCGTTTTTGCATCAACATACTGCAAACTGAGCAATATATACTATTAAAGGGCAAGCTACAATTGATCCGTTTGAAGGGGAAATACTTGTGGCGTCTGAGGCAATAGTATTCATGATCGTGCACCAAAACCACTGTTGGAAAATGTGCTTGCAATTTTATCAGAACTGCCGGATCCGTGAATTTATGGATAAAAACAAGGTCTATATGAAGCTTTTTGTAGTGTTGGACGATGCCTTCGGGATTGCTACCGGAGCTAGTAATTATCTCTGTAAAGACTCGGTCAAATTCATTATCTATATTCGCGGTGTTCTCAAAGAAACCATACACTTCCCAGCCTTGATCGATAAACTCCATGCTGAGCTTGTGGATCATTCGCTCTACTCCACCCACAAAACCCCTGTTGCTGTTTATCATCAGAACTCGCATAAAATCTGCTCCGGTTGTCATCATCGCAACATCAATCTATCATAACTGGCATTATATAGCTCAATGAGATGTTCGTAAGTGTGGGTTGACATCACTTGTTGTTTACCATTTTGCGCCATTTGCGCCAGGTTTTCTCGGTTATGATATGCCAGCAATATCTTAGCAGCGCAGTCAGCCACATCTTCGGAGCTGAAATTCCAGCCGTTCTCACCTTCATGAACCAGATTGGGGTCTACCGCGTCACTTTGCAACACCGGTGTATCGCTGGCCCAGCTTTCGATCACAACCGCTCCCGAATTCATAAAGCGCACAGGTATCAAATGAATGTCCGCATAGCGAAGCCAGGACAGGGCTTTCTTGCGGAGTACCATACCGGTAAAATGCACTCTGTCCGCAAAGCCTGAAGCAGCGAGCAGAGTCTTCAGCTCTTCGAAATATCCGTTTTCATAATCCGTCCTACCCACAAAGATCAATCTTGCATCCGGCATTTTGTCCGCAATACTACAGAAGGCTTTGAGGGCAATATCCTGTCCCTTTATGTGCGATACCCGACCCAGGCATAGGATGATGAATTGCCGCTCGTCCCAAGTTTTCATCAGAAGTGGAGTCTCCGGATTGTCGCTATATTCATCCACAAGTACAGGAACAGGGGAAAATTCCACATCCGGGTTGTAATGCGACAGGAAATTAAGTTCCTTTTCCGCAATGGCAAAACCCTTATCCATCTTTGATAAGACAATCTTTTGATACCAATTTGGCTTGTAGCCTTTGAGAATGTCTTTATCCACCCGATTCTGACTTTTGAAGATGGCAGCATAATCCACAAAATCGAAAAAGCACATAATGAAACGGGATTTGCTTATTCTCGCGGCTATAAATGCCAGTAAATTGTTATAATTGATCGCCGGATAGCACTGGATGATATCATATCGACCGCGCATTAGGTACCAGAGCAATGTGGGGCAGAGGGTCTTGGCGCGTAGGTTTGGATACTGTGGCGGGAGGTTCAGGACATCCCCTAAACGTCGCAATTCATAGCCTTCGACCATCTCTTTACCGGGTCGCTTGATCCGTTTGGGACAATATACGGTCAGTTGATGATGCTTTGCGAGTTCTCTGGCTTGATAATGGATATTTGTTTCTGCTCCGCCTACCTCGGGATAAAATCGGTTTGTGATCAACGCTATCTTCAAGGAACGGTGGGCTTTGCTGGTTTGTAAACTTCTGAGGTCATTCACAAATCTCTCACAAAGTGTATCTACACTATAATTTGCCCGCGCAGCATGATAAAGGTTCTTGCCCAAATAATTCCTTTTATCAATATCCTCCACCAGTTCCAGCATAGCGCTGGCAAAGTCATCGGCTTTGTCTCTCAAGGCTATTTCCTTCTCTTTGAACCTGAAGCCTTCCACGCCAATAGAGGTTGTAATCACTGCTTTTTTTGCAAGGGCAGCTTCCAGGATTCTGGTTCTGGTACCGGATGCTATCCGCAAGGGCAAGATCACGAATTCTGCATTTGCTATAATCTCATTCATGTCTTCTACTTCACCGATTATTCGAAGACAATCATCCTGGTATCTACCATAATAATCCAAAGGATTTTTGCCTGCCACCCATATCTGTATACCTGCCCTGCGCAATTGACTTTCAACTGAGGGATATATGTAATTCACCAAAAAACCAAAAGCGTCCTGATTGGCCAAAGAATTCATCGTTCCAAAAAAGAGAATGTATTTGACCACTGAAGCCGGATACTCTCGTTGAACCTCCATTGGCATCATATTGGGAAAATCCAAAGCATATTCTGCCGCCAGACCATAGGTTCCTATTGCTATATCACGTTCCACCGGATTCGTGAAATAGTAACTGAACTTGTGCTTAAAAGCTTGCTTTTCAAATGATCTCAACTTCATCATTTCAAACAGATGATAGCGATTGCGGATGCTTGGACGCTGCTTCCAACAAAGCTCTGCCACGCGGGAAAAGAGCATATCTACATCGATCACGATCTTGCAGTTTGGCAATGTACGGGAGGCTAGTGTTGCTAAGGTATATGTGCTGAGAAAGCGAAAAACGATGATATCGTAAGCAGAGTTTTCTAATATCTTTCTGAACTTTTCTAAGTGTCTGGGGTGAAAATGGTAAATTGCACGAGATTGATGGGCAAATGCTGGAATAGTGGCGATGCTATAAAGATGTCTGTAATTCTGATGTGTTTCCAAACTCTTGGTGCGATACTCAGGTCCCTTGATGAGCAGAAGATCAGCTCTAAACTCCTGTGCCAGGCAATGCCAGATGAATTTGCTACGATTTTTGTCCCCACCCTGCAAACCCTCGAAGGGAGTATCCACATATAGCAATTTCATCATTTTACCTCATTTTTCCAATTGGTTTTCAAATATGCAATAATAGCTTCATGCTGTCAAGCAAAATATTCATGCCATCTCTTGTATATATCCGCATTTTGCAGTTAGTTTCAGCTTGCTCCCCAAATGCGTATATTAGCCATGTATATGCCGGTTAACTTGTTACAGAATAATTGAGAACTTCATTTGCCAAAGCCAAATATGATAGATTAATATGTACTTGTATACCCAAAATAATTTTCATCAGGCCATCCTATCTTTTTTGGTTCAAATATTGCTGGCTAAGGACAACAGGGAAACTATATTGGTCATATTCATCCTCTTATAGACCACTAAAGACCAAAGAAAATACCCAATTTCTCCCTGTATTCAGGGCGTTCATCACTTCTTTATCAAGCGTTCATCAAGCGTTAATTATTAACGCTTGATTAAGGCTTGATGACCACTTGATTAACACTGTCTACAGAGCTGACAATGGACACAGCATAATGAATAAAGCTTTCCGATGCTTCCGATGAATTTCCGAAGCCCCCGATTTCTCAGGATTTCTCTGATTAAGCCTCATTAAAACATCTATAAGATCAATGGGAGTCAGGCACCCGCTATAACAAGGATAGATGGCAGATTAAATATTTGAACGGCGTTAAATAACGGGGAACATTGTGCATAGTTAACACTTGACGATTTCACCTATGATAAATAACGTGACGCAACATATGGTCATCGGTTAAAAATGGATACGCTTTAATGAGCCATATTATTCACAAGCAGAAATGAAGGAGAAGCGATGAAGAGGATTATAGTTCTACTATGTTTAGGCCTATGTAATTGTCTTATGTTTGCACAGGAAGGTGAAGCTTACCGGGGCTTAACAAAGGCAAATGAAAAGATCTACACCGTTACACAAAAGCATGGCAAAAATATCCTTTTACTCGATACTCAAAGCACGCTCTTTTACGATGAAAATGGTAGCATCATAGAGAAATATATGATGAAAGGCAATCTCAGCTACCTGGGCAAAGAAATTCGTTTCAACAGAAACAACCCCCACTTCAAAGAGATTCTCGTTTATAATCATATGAACGGATTGGTCTCCCGCAGTGTGGAATACGGAGATCCCCAGACCGGCAATCATAGCAGCATCATGTATGATTCCAAAGGCAAAGTGTTGAATAAAGTGCAATGTAAAAGCACAGGAGCCGATTCTCTAATCTGGGAGATGCATTACAACCAAGTAGGATATCTTTCCGAGTACTTCAAGATCCAGCACAACAAAGATGGGACTATCGATGAAAAGACCCTTTTCGATTACAAAGATGATGTAATGGAATTGCACAAATACATTTATGACCCTTCCGGATTGCTTAGTTCGATAGTGGTTACATCTCCCGGAGATTCACTGCTATACAAGATGAGGTATCGATATGATGAGTCCGCAAATCTGCTGGAACAGTCGAAAACTGATAGTGGAAATCTGCCAATGGAATCCACCATATACTCTTATGATGACCGAGATCGCTTGATCATGCGTTTAGACTATAGCTTCAATCCCCGCTACGGCGGTACGCCAAATCTTCGCACCCAATACGAATACAGCTATGAATAAATCTCACCACAGCGGATAGCCGCAGACAAGTACGTTGTCCTGCAATTTCCTTATCCGCACATTGTGTAATTGTATGGCTCGATCGATATTTTTACGATCGTAGGCTTTCAAGCTGCCTTTGTCCCCACCCAGAATACGGTTGCCATAGAAAATCATGCACTTATCCACCAGCTTGGCTTTCCAAAAGGCTTCACTGAGCCGATTACCGGTTTCCAGCAATACAGAATACAGTTTCATCTCCCAAAGTACCTGCATTACCTCATATAGGTCCAGCTCGTCTTTGTGTCCGCTTATTTTCTGTGTCTTCAGGCCCGCATCTCTCAAGGTTTGCAATTTGCTCTCTTCTCCCTGATGATAGAAGATCATAGCCGGATAGTCCTGCGCGCTTTTCACCAACATCGCATCCTCACTGATGTCCAGCAGAGGATCCAAGACCACTCTCAAGGGTTGTTTTACATTTCGCAAGCCACGCACATTCAGCATAGCATTATCCTTGCTTACACTGTTGATCCCTGCCAGTACCACTTCCACTTCTGCGCGTAGTTTGTGTACCTGTCGCCGGGATGCAGGATTTGTGATCCATCGAGAGGAGCCGTCGCTGGCAGCATATTTACCATCCAGGCTAAGGGCAGTTTTCCAGATCACGAAAGGTCTTTTCTTGAGCATATAGCAGAGATAATACTCCAATTGTACATTGATCGTTTCTTCAAAAAAGCCACATACCACTTCTATACCAGCTTCTTTCAGAGCTTTTATACCTTTCCCTGCCACCAATGGATTGGGGTCCAGGATGCCAACCACCACTCTGGAGATTCCGCTTTTTATGATAGCCTCTGTACAAGGGGGTGTTTTCCCTATGTGGCAGCAGGGCTCCAGACTTACATACATAGTAGCTCCCTTGGCTTGGGAGCCGGCTTCGCGCAATGCTACTATTTCAGCGTGATCCTTTCCATAGGGCATCGTACTGCCCTCTCCGATGGTTTTACCGTCTTTAACTATGATAGCGCCCACAAAGGGATTGGGTGAACATTTTCCGCGTGATTCTTCTGCTTTGCGGATCGCAAGCTTCATGTAATACTTATCCATACAATTCCAGATTCTTCCTCGCCAGTTCATGACCGGGATCTCTATCTAAGATTTCCTGCCAGACCCTTAATGCTTCGTCCTTCTTTCCTTGAGCGATCAAGGTTATGCCAAGGTTATTGGCTGCGTCCATGTTTTCTGGCTCGATCCGGCAAAGAGCTGCGAACCACAATTCAGCTTCCGCGTAGTTTTTGTCATTCAAATACAAAATCCCCAAATGCATATAGGGAGGGGAGAAGAAGTTGTCCAAAGCAATTGAATTGAGCAAGTCCACCTTCGCTTTGTCGTTTTCTTTGTTTACCAGCCGGCATAACCCCCTATAATAATATAGATCCGAGTTATCCGGGAAACTGCGCAGAGCTTCGGAAACCTCGGCGAAAGCAGTGCTCGCGTCAGCTTGACCCAAAAGCTGAGCTATCTTGGAGAATATAGCATTCTGCTTGAAGTACATAGAGGGATTGCCCACAATGACTTGTCTGATATACCAGATAGATTGTGCTTCCCGCAAAACAAAGCAGAATTCATGTTTGAGGTTCAACTCAACAAACACGATGCAGGAACTGCCATCTTCAGACATACCGGTGTGAATGAAACTGTATTTTTTCAGCTTCTTAAAGTAAGATATCTGGCTTAATATGTTCTCGTAGCGTTCCTTCAGATCCGCAAGTTCGGAATCGTTCTGTGTAAAGCTCCGCATATTCATGAAGTTAAGAGCGATAACCTGATCCAGAAAGCGGGATACCACGTCTTCAGCGTGTTCAATTATCTCTTCCGATTCATGCGGCAATCCCAGTTTATCCATCAGGTAATCCACCGGGAAATTGCCGGGATATTGGTATCCACCAAGAATTTCCAGCGTTTTCTTTTTGTGGTTTGTCGCCATATCTAGGGGGCTTGCATTGTCAAAGGCTTCGTTTTGTTTACGTATCCAGAGGTCTAAGTATTTCTTTGTGGCGTCGAGGGCTTCGTGATTGTTATCTGCTTTGAAAGCCGGGAAGGGACTATCGTGTTCTATTCTGGGCGCGTAAGGGCAACTAGAGGGGCATTTCAGGTCGATCCTTAGTTGGTTGCAACACTTCCAGCAAATCCCTTTCTTGGTACGGGGACACAGCCTGAGCGCGCGTTCTGTACTGCATTTCTTGCATCTATCCCGGGCACTTAAAGAGAACATGGAGCCTCCGGTATGGGCGCTGGATTACGTTTGAAGGCACTGCGAGCTATTAATTTGAACACTGTCTTTACCTTATCAGCAGGATACTCATCCAAATCGTTCATATTGTGTATCGCCCACAATATAGAATCCAGATCTTGATAGGAAATCCCCATATCTTTTTCGTCGGATTGCTCCGGCCACAGATCCGCAGTAGGTACTTTGCTGATGATTTTAGCCGGAATTCCCAAGTCTTTGGAAAGTTGCCAGACCTCGGATTTATAGAGTTGGGCCAAAGGCTCGATCGCTGCTGCTGAATCTCCAAATTGAGTAAAATATCCGGTCATAATCTCACTGAGATTGCTCGTTCCCAAGACCAAAGCCTTATACTTCGCTGAAAGGTCGTAAAGTATACACATTCTGCATCTTGCCATCAGATTTCCTCTGCGCAGATTATCGGCTTCAGACTCATAGGTGTCAAACCAGGCATCTACCATGGGACTGATGTCGATTGTTTGATACTCAATATCCAGTGTGCGACACAAAAGCTTTGCGTCTGAAGTGCTGTCCGGATGGCTATTCCGATATGGCATCAGCAAGCCTATCACATTCTTTTTGCCGATTGCCTTTACCGCCAAAGCAGCGCTGAGGGCACTGTCGATGCCGCCGGAGACTCCCAGAATATACTTATCAAATCCACTGGAAAGCAGATAATCCTTCAGAAATTGTGCTATCTTCTCAATTTCCGCTTTAGTGTTAATACTCCGCATTTTTTACTCCCAAGATTGATGTATGAGCAAGCAAGAGCAGCGGGGGAAAATGGTCAAGGAAAATCCTTTTCAGTAGGTTATAATCATCTTGCCGGTTCAGCCGACTATTCTGTTTTGTGTTTGTGAGGGCCGATATTGATATCATCCTCTTAGCATCTTTGTCTCAGGTATTTAGTTAAATAGTATCCGATGTATTTCGCCAAAGACAAGGGGGCACAAGACAGGATAGCCGTGAATTGAATGGCTTCAGGATATCGAAACCGGCTCACTCTCATCAGCTTCCCCAGAGTAGAGGCATCATGGGAATTTATCCGCGTGAGATTTCCTTGACATAAAAGAGCAAAAATATAAGTTGGTAAAAAACAAAATAAACATGGAGGAATCCAAATGACCTTTAACGAATTCATGGCTAAGGTCGCGGCGAAGAATCCGGGCGAACCCGAATTTCTTCAAGCAGTCAAAGAAGTTGTCGAGACAATCTGGGAAGTGTACGAAAGCAATCCCCGTTTTGTAAAAAACAATGTTCTCGAACGCATTGTGGAACCCGAACGCGTAATAATTTTCCGCGTTCCCTGGATGGACGACAAAGGTGAAGTACATGTAAACCGTGGTTATCGTGTACAATTCAACAGCGCAATCGGCCCCTACAAGGGCGGTATACGCTTTCATCCCAGTGTAAACCTGTCCATTTTGAAATTCTTGGGCTTCGAACAGATCTTCAAAAACAGCCTTACTACCCTGCCAATGGGCGGAGGAAAGGGCGGTAGCGACTTTGACGCCAAGGGTCGTTCTGATGCTGAAATCATGCGTTTCTGTCAATCCTTCATGGCCGAACTTTATCGCCACATTGGCCCGAATCTCGACGTCCCCGCCGGAGATATCGGTGTGGGTGCCCGTGAAATCGGCTACATGTTTGGCATGTACAAGAAACTCAGCAACGAGTTTACCGGCGTTCTTACCGGAAAAGGCAGAACTTGGGGCGGCAGCCTGATTCGTCCGGAAGCCACAGGTTTCGGCGTGGTCTATTTCACACAAGAAATGCTGAAGACCAAAGGCCTCAGTTTCGAAGGTAAGAGAGTGGCTGTATCCGGTTTCGGAAACGTTGCTTGGGGCGCTGTTCAAAAGATCACCGAGCTGGGCGGAAAGGTTGTAACGATCTCCGGTCCTGACGGCTATATCCTTGATGAAGCAGGTTTCAACGACGAAAAGATCGCCTATATGCTCGAGCTCCGCGCATCCAATAACGATCGCGTAAGCGATTATGCGGACAAATTCCCGGGAGCTAAGTTCTTTGCCGGCAAACGCCCATGGGAAGTGAAGGTAGATGTAGCCATTCCTTGCGCAACTCAGAATGAACTCCATGTAGAAGATGCCAAAGCCCTCATCGCAAACGGCGTCACTTGCGTGTGCGAAGCTGCGAACATGCCCTGCACTCCGGAAGCTGTGGAAGTATTCATGAACGCCAAGATCCTCTTTGCCCCCGGCAAAGCGGCAAACGCCGGTGGTGTTGCCACATCCGGTCTTGAAATGACCCAAAACTCCATGCGCTTGAACTGGAGCAGTGAAGAAGTTGACGAAAAACTTCATGGCATCATGCGCAACATCCACGAAGCTTGCCGTACCAACGGAACTCAAGCAGATGGCTGGGTGAACTATGTGAAGGGAGCCAACATTGCCGGTTTCCTCAAAGTAGCAACCGCCATGTGCGATCAAGGCCTCGTATAATAGACAACAATCACAAACCAATAAAAGGCGGGAAATTCCCGCCTTTCTTATTTGTGTCTGCCAGAATGCATAAAACCAAGCATTTGGTTGCTCAATAGTAACTGCTCTCAGCTTTGAAAATAATGCTTCGTGCTGTTATCGCATGAAGAAATACAGATTGCAATACCTGTATGATAGCGATAGATCGGCTTTTGACCTCAGCGAAATTAAGTTGATAGCCCGCTAGTCGCATAATTTCCCTTGACGGATATACTACTATTGAAAATAATCAACACTTATCTTACAATACAGATATTTAGGGGGTTAGATGAACAATTACTTCATGGAGACCCATCACCATGAGTGGATATTGACCAACAAGTTGGGTGCCTATGCTTTGGGCACCGGCAACTTGATCAATCAGCGTAAATACCATGGTTTACTGGTTGCGAGTGATAAGAATTTTAATCGTCACCATCTGGTGGCTGGAATGGAAGAAAAAGTAGAATGGCGCGGTGAAGTCATTCATATGGATAGTAATAACTATAGCAACTGCATTTATCCTGAGGGTTTTCTGCATTTGGTGAAGCCTTGGCTGCGTCCCTATCCGGCTTTTTTGTATTCGGCCTTACCCCATCAAAATGAAATCTTGATCTTCAAAGAAATCATGATGGACAACGAAAGCAATACAACTTTGGTAAAATACGGCAACCTTGGTAAGCACCTGTTACATTTCAATCTACACCCCAAATTCACCATGTGTCCACATCACGAGATCAATGCCCATGGAAGTCTGGACTATATTGACTATCATACTCAAATAGATAAAACAGGTCAGGGAGCCGCATTTTCTGCTCTGCGTGTTAATAATGGTATCAAGGTGTTTGGTCACGCACTCAAGGCCACGGTTTCACACAATCGCTATGTGTATTACAATGTGTATTACCCCTGGGAAGTGATGAGCGGATATGAGGGTATCGGAGATCAAATCAGTCTGTATCAGATAGACTTTGACCTTGCTCCTGCTGAAAGCAATTACATATTGTTTTCAGATCAACCGATCAGCGATCCCATTGAGATGATTGAACGCATTGAAGCGCGCTACAGTATGCTGCCCAAAGCTATAGATTATCCCATGTATGCGGACGCCGAAGACAATCTGCTGGCCAAGCTGGATTATGAGGACAACTTCCTCTTTGACCGTAAAGGTTATTTGAAGCTACTGGAATTTGCCTTACAGGATTTTATCACCGAAGATGATGTGGTTGCAGGATATCCTTTTTATGGGCCCTGGGGCAGAGATACCATGGTGGTGTTGAATGCTATGTTGCACAATAGCACTTCTCTGGATCTGGTAGAACGCATACTGAGAAAATACAGTATGCATATAAAAGATGGCCTTATCCCAAATATGCTGGCAGAATCCGGTAGAGAAGCAAATTACGATAGCATCGATGCCAGCCTGTGGTATATCATACTATTGTGGAAACTGGGGAAAAAGAAGAAAAACAAAAAGTATTGGAAAGACGCTTATGATCTGACTGCAAGAATCATCGGTGCACTGATGGAACAAACCGACAAGCCCTACAGAGTGCGGAAAGACGGTCTTATTGAATTGGATCCATCTTTCGCTCATGGTACTTGGATGGATGTGCGCGTAGATGGCAAAGCGGTATGTCCCCGCTGGGGAGCTCCTGTGGAGATCAACTCCCTGTGGTTCAACGCTCTTAGTGCTTATGAGGCGATCTGCGAAGCACACAATTCCACCGGGTCGACGAAAATAAATGCAAAAGCTGAATACCTGTTGCTAAAGGATAAGGTAAAGGATTCATTCAGAAAGTTTTGGACCGGAGAGTTTTTGGCAGACCGATTGGAAGGAGACAAAGCTATCATCGAGATTCGCCCCAATGCCATCATTGCCCTGTCTCTGCCCTGGCAGCCTTTACCTCACGACATCATGAAACAAGTATTGGAGCGTACTTTTAAAGAGCTCTATACCTTCTATGGCATACGCACGCTCAGCCCCAATGACCCGCGCTTCAGAAAGAAGTATTATGGTACTCAGCGTGAGCGTGATCGCGCTTATTATAACGGAAGCGTGTGGGCATGGCTCTTTGGCCCTTTCTGCGGACTGTATCTGAAAGTATATGGCGCGCAGAAGTCTGAAACGGAGATAGTCAAGACCATCGGAGATATCATTGGTGTGTTGAGAAACAGTTTTATGAAGGGGCATATCGCCTCCGTAGCTGAAGTGTGGGATGGAGATACACCTCACTTCCCCAAGGGGGCTCCGGCACAGGCATGGAGTGTGGCAGCTCTCTACAACATAGAGACTTATCTGGAAAAGATGGGGGTGAGGATATGAAGATTTTGATGTTTACTTGGGAATTCCCTCCACTTATCTCCGGAGGATTGGGTATGGCTTGCTATGGCATGGTGAAAGCTTTGCTCAGTTTGGGTATCAAGATCGATCTTGTATTGCCTACCAGGGAAGAAGTGTATTTTCCTTTGCGTGAAGTAAACGATGTAGATACACTGCCCACTGTCTTCATAGACCCCCAAAAACAAGTGAAATATGAAAGCATGCAGTTTCACGATTCCATCGATCGCTTGGAATACATCGGGATAAACCGGAGACCGGAATCCTATTTTCAGCTGGCAGAAATCTCTCGCTATGCCAGCTCCTTGAAGCAGGATTACTGGTTTACGAAAACTGTGACTACAGATGAGCATGAACTTTGGACTCAAATGATTAACAATCTCATCGGAGAAGAAGATCTTATTCGCAAGGTACAGGAATATACCTTGCGGGCAGAACGGGTAGCAAAGATGTTGGAATTTGACATGATCCATGCCCACGATTGGCTTACCTATCCCGCCGGAATGCTGGCCAGAAAGATCAGTAATAAACCGCTTGTAGTTCATATTCATGCTACAGAGTTTGACCGCGCCGGGGGTCCCGGAGACGAACGTATCCACAAAATCGAACATGCAGGTATGACCTTTGCGGACCGAGTGATAGCCGTATCTCAATACACCGCGCAAATGATAATGAGCCGTTACCGCATCGATACCGGGAAGATCCGCATCATTCACAACGCTTTCACAATCCCTGAAAATGCCGTGTTAAGCAAAGACAGGATCTTCCAGGGGCCTGTGATCCTCTTCCTGGGACGCATTACTCTACAAAAAGGCCCGGATTATTTCCTGGATATGGCACAAAGGGTATTACAGACACATCCAGATGCACGATTCATCATGGCTGGTACTGGAGATATGAGCCGACGGCTATTGCGCCGTTCTGCAACCGTAAAGCTGAAAAACCGCTTTCTCTTTACCGGTTTCCTGAATCGTAAGCAAGTAGAGAAGGTGCTGCGAGCAGCGGATATTTATGTGTTACCTTCGGTCTCCGAGCCCTTTGGCATCAGTCCTCTGGAAGCTATGGCCTATGGTATTACATCCATCATATCAAAGCAATCCGGTGTAGCAGAAGTGGTGAAACACGCTTTCAAAATAGATTTTTGGGATGTGGATTTGTGGGTGGAAACAATCAATCACCTCATCGAGCATCCTGAGTACTGTGCAAAAATAGGGATCGAAGGAATGCGGGAAGTGAATAAGATTCAATGGGAAGAAGCCGCTGAAAAGATCAGACAACTCTACAGCTCAACACTGGCAGCTTACATCCGCAACAATTAAAGAGGAGCCGGCATGCTGAATATCATATTTTACTTTCAGGTTCACCAACCCAATCGCCTTACTCATTACAATGTTCTGGATATCGGTCAAAACAGCCCGATGTTTGATGACAAGCTAAATATGGATGTGATGAAAAAGGTGGCAGACAAGTGTTATTTGCCTACAAACAAGCTACTCCTCGATCTCATCAAAGAGCATGAGGGACGCTTCAAGATTGCCTTTTCGATCACCGGGACGGCTATAGAACAATTCAAACTATATAGCCCGGAAACACTTGATTCATTCAAAGCCCTTGTGGATACCGGATGCGTGGAACTAATAGGGGAGACCTATTACCATTCACTTGCTTTTTTGTATGATTCGAACGAGTTTTTGGATCAAGTAGCCATGCATCGCGACCTGATGAAGGAGGAATTCGGCTATTACACCGAAACTTTCCGTAATACAGAGCTCATCTATCAAGATCGCTTGTCGGATCTTATCTTTGAAATCCCAGGTTTTAAGACCATCCTGACAGAGGGAGTGGACAGAGTCTTGCAGTGGCGCTCACCACTGTACGCATACAAGAACTATTCCAAGCGCATAAGCCTTCTGTTCAAATACTACCAATTGGCGGACGACATCGCGTTTCGTTTTTCAAATCGAGACTGGCCGGAATATCCGCTAACAGTAGATAAATTCGTAAGCTGGATCGATAAGCTGACCTTGAATGAAAGCAAGGGGCGAAACCAGTTCCTGAATCTCTTCATGGATTACGAAACATTTGGTGAGCATCAATGGGCGTCCACGGGTATCTTCGATTTTATGCGCCATTTCCCCGCGGCTGTATTGAAATATCAGCATCTTGGCTTTGCGTTCCCCAAGGAAGCTGCAGATTTATCCAACTATCAGCAGGAGTCCATTTCTTTCCCCGAGCCGGTTTCATGGGCAGACGCTGAACGTGATCTCTCGGCATGGCTGGAGAACGATATGCAACACAACGCAATAGAAACCCTTTATGAACTTATGGAAAAGGTAAAAGCAAAGGGAGATCCGGATCTATTGCGTACTGCTCGCTTGCTGAGTACTTCGGATCACTTTTACTACATGTGTGCCAAATACTTCCAGGATGGCGACGTGCACAAATACTTCTCGCCCTACGACTCCCCGGATCAGGCATACATATACTATATAAACGCTCTGGCAGAGCTGGAAGAAAGACTCTTGAGGTAAAACATGACAAAAGGCAAAGTACTCATTTTAGAAGACGATGTTGTTCTGGCAGATCAGGTTGCTTTAGTCCTGAATAGATATAACTACGAAGTACTGATCACTGCTAATTCAGATCTCTTTTTTGAAGAGCTTCGAGTTTTTAATCCGGATGTAATCTTATTGGATGTCTATCTTGTGGGCAGCAAACTAAACGGTATCCAGGTCCTGAAGCATCTGAAAGACAAGATGGATCTGAATTACAAGGTGATCGTGATTTCCGGAGAGGTTAGCTCTACCCAAGTGCAAGAGATCCGAGATCTGGGAGCTTACCATTTCATCGAGAAAGGCAGCAGCTTCAGTACAAATCAACTCCTCTTACATATAGACAATGCCATCACCTTGAAACGACAGGAAGAAGAACATATCGGGCTTCAGATTGAATACATAAACATGAAAAAGCAATTCACCCGGAGTTTTCCTTTTATCGGGGAAAGCGACGCGATCAAACAAGTTCGAGAGAAGATACATAAGTTAGCGGAGGTAGACGAAGATCTCTTTCTGATAGGTGAGACCGGCACTGGAAAAGAAGTGGCCGCAAACTATTATTACATCAGCTCTCAACGCTTTGGCAAACCTTTCCATACCCTCAATTGCTCCGCGTTGACGGAGTCGCTGATAGAAAGTGAGCTCTTTGGTCATGTGAAAGGCAGCTTTACCAGTGCTGATAGGAATAAAACAGGTTTCTTCGAAGAGTGCAGCAATGGTTTGCTATTTCTGGATGAGGTAACCAACCTTTCTTTGATAGCTCAATCCAAAATTCTACGAGCCATCGAGAACAAAGAGATACAGGTGGTGGGTGGTTCCATGAAAAAAGTGTCCACTCGCCTGATCTTCGCTTCAAATGCGAATAGAGACGTTTTGAACGATCCTGAGCAGTTTCGCAGAGACCTCTACTATCGTATTGAGGGCAACATTGTAGAGTTGCCTGCCTTGCGAGATAGAGGCGAAGATATCCTCCTGCTGATGAGTTTCTTCCTTACTAACTTCTCGCATCAATACAACATCAACGACCAATTGGACTTAACTACGCTCAAGAGTGGTCTGCTTAGCTATTCCTGGCCCGGTAATATCCGGGAGTTACGAAACTTCTGTAAGTTCATGATGATCAACGAAAAGAACATCACAAACGCAACCATCTTGAAACATCTGGAACACAAACTGAATGGAAAAGACAAAGTCTGCTACGATGACAACACAAGATATATGGAGATCCCTACTTTGAAAGAGAGCATCGCCCAATACGAAAGAGACTACCTTATACATCATCTGGAACAGAACTCATGGCAGGTATCCAAGACCGCGCGTAGTATCGGTATTGAGCGCACTACTCTATACAAGAAAATCAAGCAGCTCAAAATATCCAATTATATTGAGGAATAAAAAGTAAATGCTAAAGGACAATCTGGGTATACGCTTGTTTGCCCTCTTTCTGGCGATACTAATCTGGCTTCAATCGGTATTGGTATCCGAACACCGTAGTGTGGTATCTCTGCCTGTCAACCTGAGAAACATGCCACAGAATATCACTCTGGAAAACTTGCCCCAAAGCATACCTTTTGCTGTGAAAGGCAAGGGACTGGATATAATCCGCTTAATGATGGCGAAGCCGAGGGTCAATATCGATGCCGCCAGCATTACTCCCAATACAGAGATTATCTCCTTGGAAAACTATGTGATAGACATGCCCGAAAATGTAGATGTCAGCTTGTTGGGACCTGCAGATACAGATCAATTAGCTATTCAAGCCGATGTATTTCACCGGAAAACTGTAAATGTAGAGCTCACTTTTGCTGATGCGCTCACTCAAAGTCGAATGAAAGAACTGCGCTATACTCTTAATCCTTCGAAAGTAACCATTTTTGGCCCCAAAAGCCGGATCACAAACCTCGTAAGCATCAAAAGTAAGGCCATCACTCAGGATATGCTGGCCGATGCCAGACACGAGCTGGAGCTACAAATACCCGGCAATGATATCAGTGTATCCGATAAAAGTGTATTGCTCAGTATCTCCGGAGCGCAGGAGAGTAGCAAAGTATATCCCAATATAGCTTTGGATCAAATCTATACGCCTTCCAGCATAGCGGTGAGATTGTCCGGTCCCGGAGCCGCTCTGGACAGGCTTGCAGGATCACAAATAAAAGCAGTTGTCAGTGAGGAAGCAGACGAAGCAGGACTATTTAGTGTAGATCTCATTTTACCTGATGACATTCAGGTGATTGCCATTACTCCGGATAAGGTTCGCAAACGCAGATGAATCTGATCCTGGCCTTTGAATCCTCTTGCGACGATACGTCCGTAGCCATTCTAGACACTAATTATAAGGTATTGTCAAACTTGATCTCCGGTCAACCGGAGCATCTGGAATTTGGTGGTGTCTTACCAGAGCTGGCATCCAGATTGCACATGAAGAACATCATGCAGCTCTGCCAGTTGTCTCTGCAACAAGCCGGCATCAGCCTAAGGGATATTTCAGCAGTAGCAGTATCCATTAACCCCGGTTTGATCGGTTCTCTGATCGTAGGGCTATCCTTCGCCAAAAGCCTGGCATGGACTCTTAAGATTCCTCTGATCACAGTAAACCATTTGTTGAGTCACATCTTCGCAAATTATATCGATCATCCGGATCTTACTCCACCTTATCTGGCATTGGTGGTTTCAGGCGGGCACACAGAAATGGTTCATTTTCAGAGTGACACAGAGTTTGAGGTGATTGGCAAGACTTTGGATGATGCGGCTGGAGAAACCTTCGATAAAGCGGCAAAGCTGCTTGGTCTGGGTTTTCCAGGTGGTCCTGTTATCGATAAACTGGCCACCTCCGGCGATAGTAGATTTGTGAAATTGCCTCAACCATTGCCCCGGAAAGATAATTTTAATTTTAGCTACAGCGGACTCAAAACCGCCATTCGCAATTACATTGAAGATCAAGATGAAGCCTGTATCAGACACAATATCCACGACATCGCCGCATCTATTCAAGCAGCGATAGTAAACCCATTGATCACAAAAACTATACGGAAAGCCAGAGCGCTAGGCATCTCAAAAATACTATTAGCAGGAGGAGTCGCGGCAAATTCCGCCCTTCGCCGGGGCATGTATACGCAAGCCTCGAAACACGGTATAGAGGTTTATTATCCCTCTTTATCTTTGTGTATGGACAACGCCGCCATGGTAGCTGCCGCGGCTATTCCAAAATACAAAGCGGGGCTTTACTCGCCGTTATCGGTAAACGCCAATTCATTGAAAGGGACAAAACTGCTATAAGACTCACACTAGGTCTCAATATCTTGAATCATAACAAAATAAAATGAACATGGATAGGAAATAAATGAACTACATAATTACCGGAATATCATATAATGGTAAGCTCTGCGAACAACCTGACAACGACACGATTGTGATGAGTGGGGAAGAGCTAGGCAAGTCAAATGTCCGTTTCACGAAAGAAGACAAAATCTATGTGCCCTCAGAAAGCTCTCTGAGTACAGTGATGGAACACATGGACGATGAATCCCTCAAAGCGGGTATATCCCGGCTGAAGGATAAGTATCTGTGCCGGGAAGCCTTAAAACCACTGTATCCGGATTTCTTTTTTGCCACAGCACAGCTTGGTGATCTTGCCAACTTCAATACTAAAGGTAAAAAGATAGTTATCAAGCCGCGTAAAGGATTCTTTGGAACCGGAGTGCGGATCGTGGAAGTGCATTCTGACCTGGCTGAGGTTGCCCGGGAGATCAAAAGGGAAGTATTGGAAAACGCGCGCTATTTCCCGGATTCAATTCTCAGCAGAGAAGAGTTTATCCTCGAAGAATTCATTTCCGGCGAGGAGTTCGCGGTTGATATGTTCTATGACCAAGAAGGTGTACCGGCAATCATGAACATATACAGCCATCCCGAGGCTGCGAATAGTAGCTATGACCACTTGATGTACTACAACAATAAAGCCGTATTCGAGCGTTATCTGAAACCCTTGACCCGGTTGTTTATCAAACTGGGTGATGCCTTGAATTTAAAGTCTTTCCCGATCCATGCGGAATTCAAATTGCAGAATGATAATTTTGTTCCCATAGAGTTCAATCCTATGCGCTATGGTGGTTTCGGCTTGGCTGATCTTACAAAACTCAGCTATGGTTTCGATCCCATTTCATGCTATTTCACAGATCAGCACTTAAATTGGGCAGAAATTTGGAGAGACAGGGATAAATCCCACTACGCATTTATCCTTGCCTACAATGGTACGGAAGCAGATGTGGATACTATGTGCCCGGATCACGCCAAATTACAAGCCTGTCTCAAAGAAAATGCCAATCTGCTGGATTACATTCAACTGGATCATACCCAAAATCCTGTGTTCGCCATCGCCTACATTCACTCGCACAGCAAAAAGGACATGCTGAATCTACTAAATATGGAGTTCAATGACTTCTTCATCTAAACCAATACTTTGAGCTATCAGGATACTGAACCATCAGTACGGCTTTAGCCCGATAGTGCAAATCCGGCAAAGCAGAATTAATGTACTCGGTAGGTACGGAACAAATAATGCTTGACTTATTTGTATTGTGCCGCTTTCTTGACGGTAAAAGGATTTATTAGATCAGATATATATAGGAGAATCCATGAAAAAAGCATTGCTCTTTATTGGGATACTTTCCATCTTGGTATCCTTACCCGCTTACCTCATCGAAAATGCCTCTTTGGAGCAATTCCTGATTGGTACAGAAGAAGCCTGCGAATATGACAATTGGGTTTCCCACATAGCGGAGGGAATTGCATCAAACAATTACAATCTGTATGCCCCTTTCGATCGTCAAACCAACGGTTTTGGCGATTTCCGCGTACCCACAACCGAGGAGTTAAGCACTTGGGGACAGGTTGTAGACTATTTTTTACTGGGTATGTTGGATGAAGCTCAAGCTACAATCGACAATGCCGGATTCCCCTATCAGGCTCTTGTCTTCAACGATTCTGATACCGGAAGAAGATACTTCATGCTTCGTGAAATTCCGGATATGAGTTTTACCGATGACAACGGAACCGAAGATGATTATGACGATGAGCATGGAGCGTTTACTTATGGATGGGGCTTGTATATATACAGGCCACAATCGACACGACCTATTATCGTAACCGCACCACACCCCACTGATGATTTTTTTACGACGATTATCGGTTACGATTGCCTAAGAACCTGGGATGCCTCATTTCTGTTGATCAATGGCTCCGGACGTGAAGTTCGCTGGACGAATTCCGGAGCTTACACAAATTCAAAATCCATATCCGACCCCACACGCACAGAAGCGCATCCGTTCAATGTAGCGTACCAAAAGTTTGCTGACAGAATTCGTGATCAGTATGGCAGAAGAGAATTCTCTTTCCAGATCCATTCTTACGACTGGAATCGCCACGTAGGCTATACAGACAACCAGATATCAGCCGGAAACAACAAGCTATGCCCAAATCTACCAATCCGCGATCTCAGCAGTTTGAAACAAGATCTCATCAATATGGGTGATCATCTAATGATACCTGCCAATACCATTGGTATCCACGATGACGTATTTCTAAACCAGTACTATTCGGTAAATTACAGCGTGCACGATTTTATTTTCAGCGATGGGGAGAATGAATATCCAGTCAACGATATGATAGACCTTCCCGCTTATTCACAGAATCGGCAGATGATATACACACTAAACGGTTGGAACGATTATGACAGCTTCGAACCTTTCATGCATATTGAGATGGATGAACTTCCCAATATGTATGAGGAAACCGAGAACGTATATAAATGGTTCTACGGATGGATAGAAGATGAAGGACGCTGGGACATGGAAAACCTTTTCACCTACCCCAGACAGTATTACTCTCGCTGGATCAATGACCTGGAAAGCCTATATGATGACATGTTTGCTATGAACGATGGCCTCACTCCTCCTATTCCTGAGAATCTTCACGTGATAAACAATTCGATGCAGTATGTCACGTTGGGTTGGGCTCGCAGTGATGCTTACGATTTTGACAGTTACGAAATCTTGTATTCCACTACACCCATCAGCGAAGGCAACTACCAGATTTATGACCGAAACAACAAGACTTTTCTAGCCTCTCAGGCATGCGAAAGCATAGATGTATCCGGCTTGAACAGCAGCTATAACTACTATTTTAAGATCAGAGCACGCGACAAGAATGGGAATTTGTCTGACCTTTCAAACGAAGTGATGTCTACACCCGCAGCCACAAGCATATCCGGCTTCAAAGCTTATGGAATGGATACTTCAATCAGGCTAGCCTGGGGAACAAATCCGCCCACGGGATTCCTTGGCTTCAATGTATATCGAAAACAAGAATTTACAGATTACGAAATGATAGATAGCTATACCAGCAGCCCTGCCCTGGTCGCAGGAAATTACAACTTTGAGTATTGGGATTTTGACGTTGTGAACGGTGAACACTATGAATACAGGATAAGCTCTATAAATAGCAATGGCGTAGAGACAATCCACAACGTTCCCCAAAAAGCCAGTCCAGCTGTCGTGCACAGCCTGATCCTGGAAAACCAAACCGGGATGCTGAGCGATGTCGCTACATTCTCGCAAAACCCTTATGCCAGCGATGCTCAGGATACATATTGGGATGTTACAAAGCCCGGACCTACTTCAAACTACGTGTGGTTGTCATTCTATGAACAGTATTGGAGTCAATCCGGAGTATATCTGTCTCAGGAAGTAAAAGGCGGTTACGATACAAATCAACAGTTAAAAACTTGGATTATCCGCATCCGTTCAGATCAACTGAATGTGCCCTTGTACCTCAGTTTGCCAACCGTTCTGAGAAGCGAAAAAATCTATATATACGATAATGGTACCGGTAACTGGCACAATATGCAGGATGGCGCATATCAGTTTACGGTTAGCAACAGCAATCCCCGCACCATGACCTTATATTGGGGCAATATGCAGCCCTCCATCAATCACAATTATATGCCCAATCAAGTACTGCAAGGCGGATACAATACACAATTCTCGTGGTCTCCACAGTATCCTTTCCTGATAGATCACGTAAACCTGTATCTGAAGAACGATATTGATTCTCTGATGGTGGCGCAAAACATCCCTACCGGTATCACCAACTACTCGTACACCATACCCAACGCGATCAATATGCCCAAAACCAAAGTTTGCCTCGAGATGGTGTCGGTAGATGGTTTCAGCGAAACCTTCGTATCCCCCCACACCCTTGCCCTCGTTCCCAGTATCAACACGATGGACAATGTAGCCGGATGGGCAACAAAAAGCAATCCATTCCTCATTCAGAGCTTTAGTATGGCAGAAGCATTCGGTAACGGTTCCATTGGTTACGTTTGGAATAACCAGTGGCAAGAAGTTCCCAGCTTCGATTTTGGGGCCGGCTATCTGGTTCACGCCACCGAACCGACCACCATCAGCAGTGACTCCGCGGTGTTGCGCCTGGCAACCGAATTTGAACTGACAACAGGATGGAATTTGATCGCGAACCCTCACCTATGTGAATACGAAACCTCTGCGCTCAGTTTTTCGGTGAACGGTACGGACTATCGCTTCAGTGAAATGATCAGTCAACAGCTAATCTCAAAAGCAGTATATGTGTATCGGGATTCATCGTTTGTTTTGACTGACAATATCTTGCCCTACGAAGCTTTTTACCTCAAAAACTATGCCAATTCCGCGAATAATGTGATTCTGAAGCTAAATCCTTACAATTACTCAGTAAATGTAGAGCCTCCTGCACCGAGTTGGAGTGTGACGGTCAGATCGAACTTGACCAACAAGGATTATATTGAAGTAGGATGCAACCCAATTGCCACCAGCGCTTACGATTTCCGCTTGGATTTGCCCAAAGCACCCAATCCGGAGCTGTTCAGTACCACTGCATTCTACATGGACAGAACTGATAACCCTGCCTTCTCTGAAGAACAGTACCTGCGAACAGAATATCGTAGTAATTTCACCAGTATCGAGGAAACCGAAATGGCATTCGATTTCAGCCTGGACGCCGATGAAGCCGGTGAACTGTACTTCGATGTATCCACTATGGTGATCCCTGTAGATTGGACCGTCAGAATTCATTTTATGGGCTCAGCCCCGCACGTTTCCGACGGATCACAGGTCAGTTTCAATATTCCCGAAGCCGGATTGTACAACGGCCAATTGATTGTCTATAACTACCCGGTGAGCAACGAGGATGTCGTAAAACCCGTTGTATCCAATCTGAAGGCCTATCCCAATCCCTTCAATCCTTCGGTAAATATCGCTTTCAATCTACCCGAAAGCCGCGATTGTAGCGTGGAGATATTCAATATCCGTGGTCAAAAAGTAGCAAGTCTTCACCGTGGAATCTTGAATTCCGGGGATCATCAAATCCGGTGGCATGGCAAGGATTCACGTAATCGTAGCGTATCCAGTGGTATCTACTTTGCCAGAATTAAGAGTAAAAACTATAGTAAGAGCATCAAAATGATGCTGATGAAATAGAAATAGCATAACAAAAACCGGATGCTCTTTGGGGTATCCGGTTTTGTTTGTTCACCAGTCCCTACAGGCAAAACACAATGCACATGGCTTACAACATGATTGCCATTAAACCACTGAGTACGCTCTAATACATGCCTATGCCGGATCCGGGAGATCTATAGCTGTCACCATAGCATCTCTATGGACAGCACAGACAAGAGCCATTTGCGATCACTTGATATGTATCCGCAAAAGTTCAATCCAGCAGTCACCTGAAAAATCTTGACATAAAAGGGGGGATAGAAGAATTGTGGCTCTGTGAGCGGGCATAGCTCAGTTGGTAGAGCATCAGCTTCCCAAGCTGAGGGTCGCGGGTCCGAGCCCCGTTGCCCGCTCCAATATTTTTCCTTGATTACCGAATCCCCCGAGTTTAGTGAGAATTATTCACCTAGCTTTCTTCCCCTTAGGATTAAGGTGTGCCGATCCCGATATCATCCCGTAATAATCTAGTGAACAGGCGATCATAATCCGATAATATCCGGATCGGCACAGGTTTATACATAGAGGAAGAGTTGTCCAAGCTTCGATGTACCTCATCAGATCTGAATAGCAGCTCTCAATAGAATAATTTGTGTGGTGATATTGGCGAAATTTGGCAATCCAATATTGCGGTTCTCCTTCGCGACGTCGATCAATAAATGATTAATTCTCAAGCATGGGCTGTTCTCCCACCCTCTATCTCAACAATTTATTCAGTTTATAATTATCAGCGTTTCACTACTTGTATTTCCAATGGTATCAGCATTAAAAAGAGCCCCGGAATACGGGGCTCATTCAATTTCCCGGGCGGATCCTATTTGGAAATCACCATCTTCTTTGTTTCAGTATGAGGATACATACTCATAGCTCCAGGCGTTTGTCAACAAATATATTGGAATATTGTCTACATACATGTTGAATGTTGTCAACAATCTGTAATTATAAAATCGAAAACCTTTATTGATAGCGCACTAGATCCTTCATCCATTGCAAATGCTTCAATATGGTCTTTGCTAATACCACGAAATTGATTTGATCTCTGTGTATCAGTATGAATTACTTTGAGTTTTTCTGCTTAAGTAATATTAGAAATCGAGTACTCAATTGCGCACCAATCTTTTTAGGATAGATTTCAGTAGTGCTTTTCGCTGCTTTTATCAACCGTTTCGTTGTGAATATGCGTGAAACAGCAATGATGAAAACAGCTTCGTAGGTGTTTCACCCGGTGAAGATATATTTGAATGAGTGTTTCTAAGTAATAGGGATATATAGATATCGAGATTAAAACTCAGTACGATGGAGCATAAATTGAAAAAATCTGCTTGACAAAAAAGGGCTTCTTCGGTTCTTTGCATAAACATTCGCATACAGAACAACGCTGGGGGCGTAGTTCAGTTTGGTTAGAACGTCTGCCTGTCACGCAGAAGGCCGCGAGTTCGAGTCTCGTCGCTCCCGCCATAAATTGGGACGCCTGTAATGGCGTCCTTTTTTACATTGAGTAGAAATGAAAATAACGTACCGCTTTCTCGTTGGCTGCTACCGGCTTCTGTTGGAGCTGATCTTCTTTCTCAGCCGTCCGCTGCTTTGGCTGATACTTCCTCTTTATCGATATCGGGGAGCCTTGTATAGCCCGAAAAGTCGCCGGGATAAACCAATATTGTTGCATTGCGCGTCTGTGGGTGAGGTGAATGCGGTAGTACCGCTTATCAATGAATTGGCAAACAAAGGCTATCCCATACATATCAATACGGTAACTGTTACCGGGCTGGAATTGATCAAACGTGGATATCCTGATATTCCTTCTGAACTGGCGCCTCTCGATATCGGATCGTTGAGACGGAGACAATATGCCGCTCTAAATCCCCGCATGCTCCTGATAGTGGAGACCGAGATATGGCCGATGATGCTGGATAGAGCTGCCGGCCATAATATACCCATTGTATTCATTAATGCCCGAATGGGTAGAAAGAGCTTTGATAAATATAATAGCATACAAAGCTTGATTCGCTATCTCGCCCGTAGTGTAAGGATGGTTTTGGCTCAGAGCGATGATGATAGCAAGCGCTTTTATGATTTGTTGGATATCCCCTCATACAATGCAGGGAACCTGAAGTATTGTCTTAGTCTGCCGATTTTTGATCCTGATCAAAGCCGCCGGAAGTTTGGCTTTATTACGGACGATCTGATCTTGGTCTGGGGCAGTTCGCGTCCCGGAGAAGAGGCATTGTTACTGGCAATCCTGCCTTTTCTGAAGCAGCAGCATCCAAATCTCAAAATCATCATCGCACCTCGACATCCCAAACGTTGTGAGGAACTAGAAAAGATGCTGCGAGATACATCATATCGCAAGCTATCCGATAACGCCAGCATGAGCAAAGATATCCTGTTAATAGATTCATTAGGGCATTTGGCAGAGGCATACGCGATAGCAGATTTGGCAATTGTTGGCGGTTCATTCTACGATTTTGGAGGACACAATCCCTTGGAACCTGCATTCTATAGTAAGGCAATCATCATTGGCGAATATCATCATTCATGTAAGGCATCGGTGCAAAAGCTTCAACAAAGCAATGCGATAGTGGTGTCCGATAAGCATAAGCTTGCTGCGGATATTTCGCGTCTGCTTCAGAATACGCGAGTAAGGCAGGATATGGGCCAAAGAGCGAAAATTGTCTTGACGGAAAATGCGGCTGCGCTGCATAATCATATAAAGGGGATTGAGCAATGTCTGAAATGATGCGAGAAGCGATGTATTACAAAAAGCTGAAAAGTGGGACACTGCAATGTGAATTGTGCCCCGCGTTTTGCCTTATTCCTTCCATGGAAAGCGGAAAATGCCGCTCCAGGGAGAATATCGAAGGCAAGCTTTACGCAGTAAACTATGCAAAAAGCGTGGGCCTGAGCATTGATCCCATCGAGAAGAAACCGCTGTATCACTTTCGACCCGGTTCCAGGATATTATCTTTGGGACCAAATTCCTGCAATCTGCGCTGTCGCTTTTGTCAGAATTTTAACATATCTCAGTATGAGAGCCCCACAGTTGAAATCGGGATAGAAGATCTGTATAAGGCGATTCTGGCCAAAAGCACGGTAAAACAAGTGGCATTTACATATACGGAACCAATCACATGGTATGAATATATCCTGGACTTTGCCCAAAAATACCGGGATGTGGACATTGTTTTGATCACTAATGGCTTCATCAATCCTGCACCATTGGAAGAATTACTGCCTTATGTGAAGGCGATGAATATCGACCTCAAATCTATGAATCAGGATTTTTACAAAGAGCAGTGTGACGGAGATCTGAAGCCAGTGCAGCGCACCATTCGGAGAGTCTGGGAAGCCGGTATTCATCTGGAGCTGACCTTTCTGATGATACCGGGATTGAACGACAGTGATAAGGAAATTGAAAAGCTTGGAGAATTTGTAGGTGACATCAGTTGCGATATCCCCCTGCATATTTCCGCCTATCATCCGGATTATCTGAGCGATAACCCACCCACTAGCCTCGACGATGTTGCCAGAGCCATAAGCATTGCCAGAAAAAAGCTACGTTATGTATATGGGGGAAACCTTCCCATAGACGATTTCGCTAATACCATGTGTCCAAAATGCGGTGCTGCCCTTATCACCAGAGGTTTTATGAACACCAGGAACATTGTATTACAAGACGGAAGCTGTCCGGCTTGTAAGCAAGTAATCTATGGAGTATATGAAAAGTAATTATCTGCGTAGCATCAGCATCAGCGATCTCCTTCTGGTGGTGCTCATGGTCGTTGTCGCAGGGCTGAGCTACAGATCGCATCAGGGAAAATCGCGAAGCTTGTATATCTATAAAGATTCTCATCTTGTAGGAATATACGATCTCAGTGAGGCTAGGAACATTGCCATCGATGAACATGTAAAGGTCCAAATAGCTCATGGTAAAGCAAGAATATCCGAAAGCGACTGTCCGGATAAACGTTGTATGAAACAGGGATTCAACAATAACATGCCCATTATCTGCATGCCAAATCATGTAGTATTGGAATTTAAAAATGGGAAAGAGGATCGTAAACTGATCTTATATTAGGAGAAATATGAAAATCGCTTTGTATGCTTCCAATCATGGTTTTGGGCATGGCTCCAGAGTTGCCGCTCTGGCGCAGAGTCTGATAGATTTTGGCTGCTATATATATATCTGTTGTGATCGTCCCTTATTTCTGTTTCAAGAGCTTAGCGACACCCGGTGGGAATATCGAGAGACCAAGATCGATAGAGGGGTGGTGCATAAAGCAAACTTAGTTACCGATCTGGAAAAGACCAAAGCGGCTTTGATGGATTTATTTTCACGCAGAGAGGAATTGGTGAGAAACGAAGTACTTTTCCTGCGAGAAAACGCTATAGATCTTGTTTTAAGCGATATTCCCTTCTTGATCGCTGAAGCATGCTCTTACGCGGAGGTCCCTGTCTTTGGGATCAGTAATTTTGACTGGTATTTCATCTATAACGAGCTCTTTGCTGAAGACGCAGAAATGATCCCAATTCTTTCTGTCATATATTCTTTATATCGGCGCATGGATTGTAGCTTTCTGCTGGATATGGGTTCTCCCAGTAGTGTGCCCGGGTTCAAAAATCCACGGGCTGGAGGCTTGATCGCCAGAACACAAAAACAATATAGGGATGTGTACAACAAATATGGTATCAAAAAGGGCAGAAAGATACTGCTGTTGATGTTTGGTGGAGAGGGTACGATCGATGTTCCAATACGAGAGCTTTGTGAAGCTTGGGATGGCATAGTGATCAATCCCTACAAGGGAATATCCGCTCCCAATCTCCTGGTAGTGAATCAGGATGACGATTTTATCAGCCTGATCAAGCATTCGGATCTTATCATCTGTAAACCCGGATACAGCACTTTTGCCGAGGTGATGAGTATGGGCAAATCCATGATCTATATTCCAAGAAAGAATTACCCCGAGGAAAGAGTTCTGATAGATTCTGTTCGAAATTATCCCGGCGCATTGTTGGTTGACGCTTTGCCGAACAAGGTGGGGGAGATCCGGAAACTTTTTGCACTTGTAGCTCAGGGAGATTTTGCACGCAAAGCAGATAATGTCGCACTGTCCGGAAAGATCATAAATGAACTGATCAAGCTGCGTTATCCCAAGGACAGAGTAGTAAGCGTGTGTGATCTGGGCTCGAACAACATGAACTATCTTCTATACAATAAAAGCCGGAATACAGTGATACATCGCTATTGGTGCACTACTTCTCTGGGAATGGGGTTTTGCGATGGGAAACTATCGGATATCAGTATCACAGGCGCCCTAGATGCAATCAAGGACATTTTGGATGTGGATGCATGTATAAAATCTGAGAAAAGACTGATAGCTACCGGGGTCTCCAGGCTGGCAGAAAACTCTGATGTACTGCTAAGCGCCATAGCACAACGTTGGCAGTTCAAAGCAAAAGTGATAAACGCCAAAACCGAGATGAAATACTCTTGGTTGGCAGCCAGAGACTTGATGCTGCAAAATTCCGCAAACATCACTCTGGACATTGGCGGAGCAAGTACAGAGATAGCTTGGGAAACGTCTGCAGGAAAGCATAACGGCCTGTCCTTACCTTTCGGTCTGATCAATCTATATCAAAACAGTGTCAGAGGGATATCGGTAGATCAAATTGTTTTAAAGGAGCTTAATAACCTTCCCTGCTTTGAAAATATCCGGCTGATTGTAGTGGGACTTACTGCCACCATTTTATTACGTTACATCAGGAAGACAGATGTCGCAAGAAGCCTGGCTGCCAATGGTGAAAGATTGGAAAAGACAGATCTGGCAAGACTGATCCGGGACATATCACAGGCAAAAGTTCATGAGTATCAGGGAATATCTGAAAGTACCAGAGAAGTAGCTTCCATGGGCATAGCCGCTCGAATTGTTCAGCTTGTACTGGACAGATATTCAGGCTCATATTTTGTGGTATGCAACGATGGAATCTCAATAGGATATGCAAAGTGGATGAAATAAACAGCTTTGGACCCGGTGGTTTCAATATCATTGCAGGTCCATGTTCAATAGAAGATTATGATAGCTTGTATCAAAGCGCTTCTGTCCTCAAAAATCTGGGGATCAGATATTTGCGTGGCGGAGCCTATAAGCTGCGCACATCCGTGCACAGTTTTAGGGGCCTGGGAGATTCCGGGATTGTGCATTTGGCTGGAGTGGGTAAAGAATTGGGACTTAAAACCGTCTCAGAATGCACTCAGACCGACAAAGTGGAATATATGGCTCAATACATCGACGTCTTGGCGGTGGGAACCAGAAATATGTACAACTACCCACTCCTGGAACTCATGGGTAAAATAGATAAACCGGTCATACTTAAAAGAGGGTTGGCAGCTACCTATGACGAATGGATGGCGGCTACCGAATATATCATAGAAAATGGTAATGATCGCATTGTTCTCTGCGAAAGAGGGATTCGCACTTTTGAAACCGGAACTCGCTATACTCTGGATATATCTGCTATCAGGGTAATGCAACAAAAAAGTGGGCTTCCTGTGATTATTGATCCTTCGCATGCTTCCGGAAATCGTGATTTGGTGCCGTCATTGGCCTTTGCAGCCATTGCTGCTGGTGCGGACGGTTTGATGATCGAATGTAGTGTGAATCCCGGTGAATGTATTTGCGATGCGGAACAAACAATATCACCTGAGACCTTGAAAACCATCATGAACGCAGTGCCGGAATTGCGCTTGCACCTTAATGGGATAAAATAGTGAAGTTTTTTATAGAAACCTATGGCTGTCAGATGAATGTGTCAGATAGCGAACTTGTTCACACGATACTGCAAGATTCCGGTTATGAACCGGCAAATAACATCGATGAAGCAGATATCCTGCTGTTCAACACCTGTTCTGTGAGAAATCACGCGGAACAGCGTGTTTTGGGCAGAATCTCAAACGAAAGAAATCGTAAGAAAGAAAAACCCTGGTTTCGAATAGTACTTTTGGGGTGTATGGCACAGAGAATAGGGCAGAGGCTCTTGTCGGAAGACTTAGGTATCGACTACGCGGTAGGGGTCGATCAATATAAATCTCTACCCCAACTTTTGACTCAAAACTCTGGTTTTGCGCTGGATTTCAATTCTGAAGAAATCTATGAAGATATGATGCCAGTACATCAGGATTCACTATGTGCTTATGTAACCATCATGAGGGGATGCAACAACTTCTGTTCATATTGTATAGTTCCCCATGTGCGAGGCCGAGAACGCAGCCGTCCTTATAATGATATCCTCAATGATGTTCGTAACGCTGTATCGAAGGGTATGTTGGATATCACTTTGCTGGGACAAAATGTGAATTCTTATCAATGGAGAGACATCAGTTTTCCCGACTTGTTGAAATACATAGCTGAGGATGTCCCCGAAATATACCGATTGCGCTTTATAACCTCACACCCAAAGGACCTTTCCGACAAACTGGTATACCAGATGAGAGACAATTCTAAACTATGCGAACATATTCATTTACCCCTGCAGAGTGGGAACAGCGATATATTAGAAAGAATGAACAGATCCTATAGCTACCCAGCGTATCTCAATAGGATTGAAGCACTTAGAAGCGCAATTCCGGAAATATCAATTACTACGGACATCATTGCCGGATTTCCCGGTGAAAGTGAAGCGCAATTTGAAGATACTATGAATGCTATGCGTCAGATTGAGTATGATTACGCTTTTTGCTTCAAATACAGCCCTCGTGAAGGAACGATAGCCGCAGGTTTTACGGATCAGATTCCGGAAGACATCCGGCTGCAGAGATTGCAACGCATGATTGAGCTGCAGCGTGAGATAACTCTGAAGAAGTTTAAGGCTCAGATTGGCAAAACTGTTGAAGTGTATGTGGAAGACTTCAGCAAAAAAAGTAAAAAGCAAGTATCCGGCAAGACTCGCGATTTCAAGATTGCGGTTTTGAGCGGAGATGAATCCATGATCGGAACCCTGGTTCGAGCCAAAGTGATAAAGGCCACCGCAGGCACACTGATCTGCGACTAAGGTATTTTATGCATAAGATATGTTATGTAAACTTGGGGGCATCGGATATCTATCATAAAGCGCAAACTCTTATCCCCCACACATACTCCTGGAGATAATATGAAAAGTATGACCGGCTTTGGAAAAAGCCATACGAATAATCACAACATTGAGTGTGATATCGAAATCAAAAGCGTTAATGGTAGATACTTGGATGTAAAATGCTACCTGCCTCGTGAATTGAGCTTCTTTGAAATCGAACTGAGAAAAGCAACCTCCAAATACCTATCTCGTGGCTCAATCGAGATCAGGGTCAACATAAATGACTACCGAGAACCTAAACTGCGCTTAAATGAGCTTAAATTGCGCAAGTACTATGATATCATAAAGCAAGCCCAGAAATCTCTGGAGATTGATAGAGATGTATCGATGGAGTTTTTGCTCAATGAACCCGGTGTAATCGAGAATTGCAATCAACTGAATGAAGATGAAGAACTGCATGAGCTTTTGATTCATAATCTCGATATGGCGCTTAAGGCCATTTGTGTGTCCATGGAAAAAGAAGCCAAGGATATTAAAGATGTTCTCAGCCGTTCTTTAGATAAGATTGGAACTGCCCTCGAGCAGGTGGAAAACTCAATTCAACCCTATAAGCAAGAGCTCTTTGATAACATGAATAAACGTATTAATGAAATCGTGGGCAATTATCAATTGGAAAACACTGAACAAAGGCTGATACAAGAGCTTGCCTTATATATAGATAAGTATGATGTACAAGAAGAGATATCACGTTTGAAATCCCACATCGACACTTTTTTTGCTACCATGAGCCAGGAGCGCGAGGTTGGCAAGGCTCTAAATTTTATCCTGCAAGAAATGCAACGTGAAGCCAATACTTTGGGATCTAAGTTTTCCAACAACAATACCTTCAGTGATGTATTGATCATCAAAGAAGAGATAGAAAAGTGCCGGGAGATAGTGCAGAATGTTTCCTGAACCGAAACTGAGCTGGAAATCCTGGCCTTTTGCAGAGCGTCCGCTCAGCTCTGCCCTACTTCTATTGTTTCTGGCTTTTTTAACCGTGTTTCTATATAAACTGGCAGTGCTTGACTGGCAGATGCCGATATTTTACTTTTTGGGACTGGCTCTGGTATATGGTAATCTCCTGCCCTATTTCATCATTACAGAGTACTTTTTGTATGAGGATGAAATACGCGTGCGCTACATATTCTTCAAGATCAGAAGACCGTGGAGTGATTTCGGATGCTTTTACAAAGATAAACGGGGAGTAATGCTTTCCACTTTCAAAATGCCTCGCAGATTGGATCCCTTTCGTGGGCAATCGCTGCGCTTTTCAAAAACTCAAACCGAAGTGCCTGAATTGCTTGAGATTCTTCACAGCAAGATTGGCAAACAATATTAGGTAATATATATGAATAAGAATGAGATATATAGCAAGATAGTAGACATATTATTAACGCTTTATCCTAATGGACTAACTTATAGTGAGATATGCTCACGCGTGGGCACTACGAAAAAAAGTAAGTCCACCGTTAGTGAGGCCCTGAGCAGCCTTATGCTGGATGGGAAACTGGTAAAAGAGAGAAAACGCTACAAACTAAACAGTGAGGTCATCTCATCTATAAGCAAAAAAAGCGAAGAAAGGGTGCCCGGCGATGGTGCTCTTCGTAGCACCCAGCTTATTGAGGGGATTTTCGATGCTACATCTTTGGCCAGAGATCGCTCTTTTGCCTTTGTGAGAACGGCAGATAAGGATTACTTCATCGATAGCGAGGACACCCTGAATGCTTATCATAACGATGTAGTATTGATCGAAGCGCAGAGTCGGAGCAACCGGGGAGAACACGGTGTGGTGCGCAGGATTGTAAAACGTGCCAACCAACAGATACCCGGAGATATATCTAAGGCAAGAAACAAATGGATATTTGTGGCGTCCAATCCCAAGATCCATAATTGGTTTGAAGTAAATGACCTCGGGAATGCTGAACCCGGCCAAAAGGTTATACTTACGGTTACCAACTGGGGAGAACACCTCACCGGGAAAATGCCCGGAGGCAACATTACCGAAATACTGGGTAAATCCGGAGACCCTCAAGTAGAACTATTGGCTGTAATCCGCCAATATCAGCTTCCTCTCAGTTTTCCGGATGCCGTAACAGCTGAAGTGCAAAACTTGCCTTTGGAGCCTGATGAGCAAGAGATAAAAAGAAGACGTGATTTACGAGATGTTTTCACATTCACCATCGATCCAGCCTCTGCTAAGGATTTTGATGACGCAATTTCTATTCAGGAAACAGAACAAGGCTGGCGCTTGTGGGTGCATATCGCCGATGTGGCGCACTATGTTGGCTTGGATTCACAAACCTTTGCCGAAGCGTCAGTTCGGGGAAACAGCTTTTATTTCCCCAAGAAAGTGATTCCCATGATACCCGAGCGCTTATCGAACCAAATCTGTAGCCTCCGCCCCGACGAAGACAAACTGGTTATGACTGTTCAAACGGATTTTGACAGACATGCAAATACACTTAAGCAAAGCATCTATGAGGCAGTTATCCGCTCAGACGCCAGATTGGCCTATGAAGAAGTGGATGAATACTTCGAGGGCAAACCCAGCCGTTTCTCTCCCACTCTGAAAAAAGCTCTCGATGATAGCCGCGTGCTTTCCGGCAAACTAAGCCGGATCAGGCTGGATAACGGCTATGTGTTCTTTGATCTGCCAGAAATTGAGTACTTATACGATGAAGAGGGCTTCGTCCATCATCTGGGAATAGCCGAGGAAACAGAAAGCCACAAGCTGATTGAGAACTTCATGTTGGTGGCAAATGAATACACTGCTTTAAAACTATCCCAAAAAGCCCCGGCATCAATGTACCGCATCCATGAAGATCCAGATCCCCAGAAGATAGAGCGCTTGAAAGAGGTTCTGGATTTCTATGGCATCGCCTATATTGACAAGGAAAACTTGAATAAGAGTGTCCAGCATCTTCTGACATCTTTGCCCAACAAAGACTACCACAGAGTATTTGACCGCATCATCCTCAGAAGCATGAAAAAGGCTAAATACTCACCGCTTCATAAACGTCATTTTGGTTTGTCTTTGGAGAATTATACGCATTTTACCAGTCCGATTCGACGCCTGTGTGATCTTACTGTGCATCATCTTTGCAAGATCCATATACTCCGAAGCTCACATGCCGGGATAAGCAAGGAACAGATCATTCGCTGGGCCAACGTCGCCTCCGAGCAAGAGTTACAAGCAGATGCGGCGGAACGGGACATAGAAAAAGTATATAGCGCAACCTATATGCGCGATAAGGTTGGAGAAGAATTTAGCGGCCTGATGATCTCGGCAAACAGCTCCGGAGCTTTGATCCGGCTCAATGAAATGCCAGTAACGGCTATGCTGCTGAAGAATCAATTTGGCAAAGGGAAATGGGAGTATCGGGATCGTGAGATTCGCTTTGTAAACCCGTCAAATTCAGAGTCCTTTGAACTTCTGGATAGCGTGAAAGTGCGGATCATGGAAGTTAGCGACGATGTTTATCTGGAGCTAACCGGGGATCCGGAGAGTCACACTCATTATCACCGTGTAAAACGGGTAGATAAGAAGAGACGGCCAAATCAGCGCAGAATTATGGTTGACGCCAAATCGGATCGCAAAAAAGGTGACAATAAACACAGAAGACAAGGCAGGAAGAGAAGATAATGAAAAAACCCATCGGGATATTTGATTCCGGCGTCGGAGGCCTCACTGTTTACAAGGCTATCCGCGCCGCTTTTCCGGAAGAAGACCTGATATATTTTGGAGATACAGCCAGGGTTCCATACGGTCCCAAATCTCAGAATACCATCATTGAGTATTCCGTGCAAAACGCCAGATTCCTGCTTCAACAGGGGATCAAAATCTTGATAGTGGCTTGCAACACATCCTCCTCTGTGGCTATCCCCCACCTGCGACAGCTTACCGACATCCCCATCATTGGAGTGATAGAACCGGGAAGCGTAGTAGCCATACGCTCCACCCACAATCTCAAGATCGGAGTGATTGGTACTGAAGGTACAGTTCGCAGTGAAGCATACAGCAAAGCGATTCGCCTGCACAAACCTGATGCAAAGGTGTTCTCCCTGGCCTGTCCACTGTTTGTCCCCATCGTGGAAGAAGGTTGGCAAGATCATCCGGTTGCCAAGCAGGTAGTAAGAGAATACCTGTCACCAATGCTAGAAAAAGGCATTGATACGCTTGTATTGGGCTGCACTCACTATCCACTATTGTCTCATATTATACAGGATTACATGGGCAATAATGTTAATTTGGTTGATAGTGCCGATGCTATCACCTTACATTTGAAAGGATTGCTGCCTGTAGAACATGATGGAAAACCAGGTAAAGATAGCTTTTACGTGAGTGACAATGAAGACAAGTTTGCCGTAATTGCTGCAAGAATATTGAACAATCCCATGCGTTATTTAAAACGCGTCCGGCTCTTTGAGAGCTGGTTTATCGACTAAAATATAAATAATAGAATAGAGGAAAGGTATGAAACCGATTATTTTGACCGCGGCTATCACCGGAGCGGAAACGACCCGCAAGGATCAACCCAATTTACCGATTACACCTGAAGAACAGGCCAAAGAAGCCAGAGCTTGCTTTGAAGCAGGTGCCAGAGTTATCCATCTGCACGTTCGTGAAGATGACGGATCGCCCACTCAAAGACTGGCCAGATTTGAAGATTCTATTTCAGCTATTCGCCAGGCTGTTCCTGAAGTCATTATTCAGATAAGCACCGGCGGCGCAGTTGGCGAAGCTTTTGAAAAAAGACTGGCGCCTCTGGCGTTAAAACCGGATATGGGTACTCTAAATGCCGGTACCCTAAATTTCGGAGATGATATCTTTGTAAATCATCCCAAAGACATAATCCGCCTCGCGGAAGCGTTTAAAGAGTACCACGTGGTGCCTGAAGTGGAAGTATATGAATCCGGAATGATCGACATTGTGGCAAAACTTGTGAAGAAGGGCATCATTACTCATGAACCTCTGCATATCCAATTCGTCCTGGGTGTTCCGGGAGGAATGAGTGGAAAGCCCAAAAATCTGCTTTATATGGCTGAGCATCTGGCAGAAGAAATTCCCAGTGCTACCTGGGCTGTTGCAGGGATTGGCAGATGGCATATCCCCTCATCGATGGTTGCTATGGTAGCGGGTGGACACATCCGTTGCGGTTTTGAGGACAATATTTACTATCATAAAGGTGTGGTCGCGGATTCCAATGCTCAATTAGTAGCTCGTCTTGCCCGTATCGCAAATGAGATCGGGCGTCCCATCGCCAGCCCGGAACAAGCCCGGGATATACTGGCTTTACCGCAAAAGTAAGAAAGTGGAGCGACGATGCATCTTAGCGAAAACGCTCTCATAGTATTACAGAAGCGCTATTTTAGAAAGAATGAGCAAGGAGATTGTCTTGAAGACTGGCCCGCCTTGATAGAGAGAGTGAGTACAAACATAGCAAGAGGAAATGCTGAAAAGCAAAAACGCTTTTACGCTCTTTTGGATAGCGGAGACTTTTTGCCCAACTCCCCCACTCTTATGAATGCCGGTGGAGATTTGCAACAGCTTTCAGCTTGTTTTGTGTTGCCCATCGAAGATTCCATGGACAGTATATTTGAAACGGTAAAAAACGCTGCACTCATCCATAAAAGTGGAGGAGGTACTGGATTTTCTTTCAGTCGACTGCGGGAAGCAAACGCCCGGGTACGTTCCACCAATGGTGTATCCAGTGGTCCGATCTCTTTTATGAAAGTGTTCAACGCAGCTACGGACGCAGTAAAGCAAGGGGGAACCAGGCGAGGCGCAAATATGGCCATCCTGAATGTGGATCACCCCCAGATTTTGGATTTCATAACCTGCAAAAGAGATCCTGATGAGCTTACGAATTTCAATATCAGTGTAGGCCTTACTGAGGCCTTTATGAAAGCTGTAGCCGAGAATGCTGAATATGATCTGATATCCCCTCATACCGGCAAATCAGCAGGCAAATTGCACGCTGCTCAAGTGTTTGACTTGATAGTTGAAATGGCCCACAAAAACGGTGAACCCGGCATCATATTCTTAGATAGGATAAACGATGCCAATCCTACTCCTGCCATTGGTGCAATCGAATCCACCAATCCTTGCGGAGAACAACCGCTGTTGCCAAATGAAGCTTGCAATCTCGGCTCAATCAATCTTGCCTCAATGGTATTGGAAGAAGATCTGGATTGGTCTCGTTTGCGTGCTGTAGTACGAGATAGCGTAGACTTTCTGGATGCAGTCATTGATTCATCCAAGTTTCCCTTGCCATCCATTGAAGAAATGGTAAAAGCAAATCGTAAAATTGGTCTTGGTATAATGGGATGGGCGGACCTGCTGTTTCAGCTCAAAATCCCTTATAGCAGTTCAGATGCTGTAGATCTGGCCTGTGATGTTATGGAATTCATCGATTATGAAGCCAAGAAACGCAGCATGGAATTGGCCGTGGAGCTTGGTAGTTTCCCGAATTTTGATAATAGTATATATGCTTCAGGAGAACTGCATCGTGACGGCAAAAAATGGGAAGAATTGATTGCAGAGATCAAAACGAAGGGTATACGCAATGCCACTCATACCACTATCGCCCCTACCGGAACCATCAGTATGATAGCGGATACATCCAGTGGAATCGAACCTCAGTTTTCGCTAGTATACGTGAAAAGCGTGATGGACACAGAGAAGTTGCTTTATGTGAACAAATGGTTTGAAGCTGCCTTGGAGGAATGGGGGCTGCTTACCCAAGAGCTCTTGGAAGAAGTAAGTCAAAGCGGCTCTGTAGCTCATATCCAGGCCATCCCGGAAGAATTGAAGGATATCTTCCAGACCGCTCATGACATCAAACCAGAATGGCATATACGCATGCAGGCAGCCTTCCAAAAATACACTGATAACGCTGTTAGTAAGACCATCAATTTTGCTAATGATGCTCGCATAGAGGATATCAGCAGTGCCTATCAGCTGGCTTACAAGCTCGGTTGCAAGGGAGTTACTGTATATCGGGACGGTAGTCGTGACAATCAAGTGCTGTCCGTAGGATCTTCCCTATCCGAGAAGGATAAGAGTGGGAAAAAGGTGGCTCCACGCCAGCGTCCGGAGGTTACACATGGCATCACACAGCGTCTTGAAACAGGTTGCGGTCATATGTATGTAACCATCAATACCGATTCTCATGGCCCTTGTGAAGTATTTGTGCAAATGGGCAAAGTAGGCGGTTGTGCCTCTGCCCAGTTAGAAGCCATAGCGCGGCTTTCCTCCCTCGCGCTCAGATCAAGCATTCGCATTGAAGCTATCATCAGACAATTAAAGGGCATTCGTTGCCAATCCCCAATGTGGCATAAAGGCAAAATGATTACTTCTTGTGGAGACGCTGTGGGACAAGCCTTGGAGAATTTTCTTTCCATGCATGCCAATAATGAATTGAAAGACATCCACATAGTTTCGGATACAGACATTCCCAAACAGTCAGAAATGCCCAAAACCAAGGTGGCAACTTGTCCTGACTGCGGTTCTTCCATAGAGCATTTAGAAGGTTGTCTCAAATGTCCATCTTGCGGATGGTCAAAGTGTTAAGGAGTTGCGATGCGTTGTAAAAAGTGTAATGCCCGCCTTGCAGAGCATGATCTGTGGTGTGTTTTCTGTGGCATGGTAAGCCCGGTGATACATACTGAACTGTCCTCAATGAGTAGTATGAAACGAACTCGTAAAGCCTTGAAGGCAAAATACTCGGAAATGGTTCCCGCAACCGGTTTCAGCATCATTATGGGAGTTATTCCAATAGCAGTTTTGATATGGGTATTTCATAACTACATTCATACAGATGGCACGTCTCAATTTCTCTTGACGCTTATGGCAAAAGCACTATTATTTAGCTTGGTAGCCCCGTTTATGTTGCTGCCATTCAGCCGTATCAGCGCTTCTGACAGCTATGAATTGAAATTGAGCGCTATATTAGCACAGTTAAAACACTATCCCCGCTATTTTGTATTCAGCTTGATCAACGCCATCTTTTTCGTGCTGATATATCTTATCTGTTTTGGCTTTCCTGGTTTTGCCAGCGATCCGATATTGCGACTGGTATGGATAGTATTGCTGAATTATTGGGCTGCCATAGTAGCGCCTGCCCCGGTTATTATGGAACGTATGGAAATTAATCCACTAAAGGCTATTGCACTCAGTTACCGGCATCTTCACGACGTGAGATGGAATACCTATTTACTGGTTTTGGTCTTGGGAATCCTGAATATACTGGCTTTCAGTCTGGCAATCTTCCCATTGCTCTTTACCTTACCGCTCAGCTGGTTTGCCATTCGTGACTACACAATAAGATTGGAACAGTATGAGTTGTTTGATTATAGGATGTAACACATGAGCAAGAATGAGATAATATCCCTTATAATAGTTCTGGCAGTAATCTCTTATGCTACTTATAAATTCATTACTAGGGAATATACTGAGACACGCAGCAAATACATTCTGGACACGATAGTAGAAATATCCGCTACATCAAAATCCAAGAACGTTGGAAATGAGATTGAGGCCGTATTCACTTACATTCAAGCACTGGAAAAGAAACTCAATGAATACGATCCACATAGCTTGATCGCTCAAATAAACGACAGTAGCGACGATGTATTCCCCATGGATCCGGATTTGTACAATCTCCTCGTAGTTTCTGACAGCTTGTACAAGATGAGCGATGGCAGCTTTGATCCCAGTATCAAGCCGGTATGGGATCTCTGGGGATTCAACAGCGAAAATCCAAAAGTACCGGATTCGCTTTTGATAAAGGATACTCTGAAGAAAGTAGACTTTTCCCGGATACGATATAATGACAAAAACCTTCACAAGCCTGCCGGAATGCAGCTGACTTTCGGCTCAATTTCTAAAGGCTATATCTTGGATAAAGCTATGGCCAACATGAAGAAGCGCGGTTTGTATCGGGGCTTTATCAATAGCCGTAGTTCCATGTGCTTCTACGGCTACAAGATAGCGCCTCTGGTTTACATTCAGCATCCCCGAAAAGCGGATGACAGTATCGCGAGCTTCCGCATCAATGAACTCAGCGTGGGCACCAGCGGAGATTACCAGCAATTCTTCGAGCAGGACGGCATCCGATATCACCACATCTTGAATGCTAAAACCGGTATGCCGGTAGAAGACATCTTTTCGCTTACTGTTGTTGCAAAAAACACCGCTTTTGCCGATGGGCTTTCGACCGCTTTATTTACGATGGATCCGAACACAGCTCTGCAGATTGTAAGTGATCTGATGCAAACTAATTGCATTATATACCATGAACTTGAAGACACCATAGTGTCCTTGAAAAGCGAAGGTATACGCGATTTGGAATTCAGTGAAAAAATATGACAATACCAGATATTCAAAGTCAGGCTGATACCCGCAAGATTGCCATCGATAAGGTGGGGGTAAAAGGCTTGAGTTACCCGATTGTTGTAGAAGATCGCGCTAATGGCGAACAACACACGATAGCGGATCTAAATATATATGTGGATCTTCCCCATCATCTGCGGGGTACCCATATGAGCAGATTCGTAGAGATTCTTCATCATTATCACAAAGAAGCCCTGATCGGTAATCTGGAACCGTTTCTGAGCGAACTGAAAAAGTCTCTCAATGCACAAGCTGCATATATTGATATCAATTTTCCCTATTTCATCAATAAGAAAGCTCCGATATCCAAAATCGCTTCGCTTTTGGCTTATGACTGTATATTCAGTGCCTCTTTGAAAGATGATTTTGAACTGCTGATCGGGGTAATTGTGCCTGTAACTTCACTATGTCCATGCTCAAAGGAAATCTCTGCAGCGGGCGCACATAATCAACGCAGCAAGATCACTATTAAGGTGAGCTACAAAGAATTTGTGTGGCTGGAAGAACTGATTGAGCTTGCGGAGCAAACTGCTTCTTGCGAGATTTACTCTCTATTGAAGCGAGTAGACGAGAAGCATGTGACCGAGAAAGCTTATGCGAATCCCAAATTTGTAGAGGACATCGTCCGCGAAATCACCATCAGATTGCAGAATGATCCCAGAATCACAGGCTTCTACGTGGAATCCGAAAACGCAGAGTCCATCCATCTTCACAACGCATATGCGATGATATCAAGACCCGTCAAATGAAGATCAGCGATATTCCTCAGATAGCGCTGGGAACCTGCACAACGCCTAACGCTTTGCGCATGCTTTATGCTCCCGTCCAAAACTGTCAGCTAGTCTGCCTTCAATTGTACATTCGGGTAGGCAGTATCCACGAAAATGATGATGAACGCGGTTTTGCTCATTTCCTGGAGCATTTGCTGTTCAAATCAACCCGGGAATTTCCTAACAACTCTATCAACAGAATCGCTAGCGACATTGGGGCAGTACTGAACGCCTATACAGATTTTGATACTACATGCTATTATCTTACCTTGCCCTCAGAGCATCTGGAAACCGGGTTGAAGATATTGGCAGAAATGGCGATAGCGGCGAATTTCAGTGCGAAAGACATGCGTGTGGAACGCAACATTATTCTGGAAGAAATTCACCAATATGAAGCAGAACCTGAAATGAGCTTTGTGGAGTTTGTTCAGGGCAATTACTTTGACAACAGCCCCCTAAAGCATCCAGTGCTAGGCTATCCGGCATCTCTGAAGAAAGCTACTCAAGCCCAGCTGATGTCATTTTACAAAAAACACTATCGCCCCCAAAATGCCTTTCTGGTCGCAACAGGGGATTTCGATGAAAATACACTGAAAGGATTGTTTCACAGATACTATGAAAACTGGGAACAAAGCTCGTATCAGGTCCAAGATCCGAAATCTACTCTGCCGAATAGTTTCAGGATCTTCCAACGAGCCAAAAACGGTCGTGACATCATTGCCATAGCACTGCCGGAACTCAATGAGAGCCATCCCGATAGTGAAGCTCTGCACATTGCTATCCGGTATCTGGCCATCGGCAAATCGTCCCGATTGCATAAAGAACTGGTAGAAAAAGAAAAGATCTGCTCCAGTGTGAAAGTAAGCTCACTGAGTGGGCTACTGCCGGGCGCAAGTGTAATTATGTTTTCTCCCACCGGAGCCGGTAGTATTGCCGCTATTATCAGGTATTTTTTTAAAGCTCTCAACGATGTCTTGGCCGAGGGGCTACCATCGCAAGATTTCGCATTGGTGCAGAAGGATATTATTCACAATTGGTTGTACAGCTTTGATGGAGTAGAAAACCTTGCAAACCTGATAGCCGCAGAGGAGTTTAATGGGGATCTCTCCAGAATACACAATTTCGGCTCCTACATAGATAGCATCCAGAACGATAATCTTCTATACGCGGTACGGAAACACTGGAATCACAATCGCTTGGCTCTGTTTATTCAAAACAAGCACAAGTTACCGGATGAGATTGAGCAGGTATGCGATACTGCCATCAAAGTAACACTGCAGCCCCTCCCACAATTGGTTCCAGTTAAAGATTCAAAATTGGGGAGCTTCAAACCCATTATGCACGGGAAGATAGAAGCGGCAACTCCACAGTACCACAGTCATACATTGAGTAACGGTTTGAAACTAATTTACAATTATCAACCGGAACGAGATATATGCGGCTTTGCCCTATCCTCTCCCCTATCTCAACTTAATGAAAACAAAACCGGGCAAAACTACTTCTCGACCGCTTTGATGCTGTATGGCACAGAACAACGCAGCCATGATGATATCATGCGCTTTTCCAGAGAACACGGCTTCAACATCCGGGTATTGCATCATCTGGACAGCACATTATTCCGCGGCCGCTGCCACAAATCCAATCTGGAAGAAGTGTTGGAATTGCTTAGTGAGATCATTCAGCAACCCAAGTTCGATAAATCATACTTGCAGATGCTGAAGAGTGCCGCGGCAGACAACATCCGCCGGGAGCATGATTATCCCGTCAGTGTGGCATACAAAGCTTGGTTTCGCAAGCTTTTCGGTCCGCGCAACAATCTATTCAGTTCCACCGGCGATATCCGGGATATTCAGCAAATAAGCCTTGCTGATTGCCGCGATTGGCAGCAGAATTGGCAATTGGGGAAGGATTTTGCCCTATGCATAGTCGGTTCACTGCCTCCTGCTTATGTATATGATCTGGCCTCGAAATACTTATCTTTTGGCGATGCAAACTCGCAAATTACTCCTCATAAACTCATCTATAAGCCCGGCCCAATTAAACCGAGCAGAAGCTACAAGCATCTGGATCAAGCGATTATCCATGTAGGTGGCCTGGCCTGCCCGGCCAAAAACATAAAAGAAAACTCCGCTTTTCACATCTTGGCGCACATCCTTGGCGGAGACCTCTCCTCCAGATTCTATGATATTCTGCGAGAAAAAATGGGTTTTGCTTATCAAACCGGTTTCGATTTCTCGTCAGTGAAGGATCTGGGCTTCTGGTATGCATACGCTTTTTGCGATTCTCAGCAGCATGTGCCCTGCTTGAAGGCGGTGCTGGATATTCTAAATAGTGTAGTGAAAGAAGGTATCAACGCGCAAGAATTGTATAGTGCCAAAAACTATCTGATAGCAATATCACGTATGGACAATGAAAGTGTCTCCTATAAAGCATCCGGGATAGCCAATTTACTATCTCTGGGATATGATCTTGATTACTATCTTCAGAGGGAAGAACGCATTAGAGCGTGTACCCTGGAGGATCTGCATCAGCTTGCCCAAAGCTACCTGACACCACAAAACCAACAAATACATGTGATGGTATAAGTTATGAACATTCTGGGAATAGATATCGGCTCTCGCAATACCAAAATCGTATTGTATGATACACAAAAACATAAGATCGCTTTCAGTGCATATAAAGCAACAGATATTTCCGCGACTCAAACTGTAAATAACTTGCTTGAAGATATGTACCAGCGCTTGGGGCCTGTTTCTATCGACAGATCCTGCGTTACCGGATATGGACGAAAGCTCTATCGTGATGCGGACTTGGAAAAAAGCGAGATAAGTTGCCATGCCAGGGCTTGTTCCTATCTGTTTCCAGAGGCGAGAACCGTTATCGACATCGGCGGACAAGATTCCAAAATAATCAGTCTAAACGCTGATGGCAGTGTGAAAGATTTTGTTATGAACGACAAATGCGCTGCCGGCACGGGAAGATTTTTAGAGATGACTGCTATGCGGCTGATGTATGACCTGGATAGCCTTTCACGGCTCGCCTCTGAATCCGATCAAACAGTTCCGCTCAGTTCTACCTGCGTTGTTTTCGCGGAATCAGAAATCATAGGTTTGCTAGCCGGTGGACACAAGGTAGAGAACATCGCCCGCGCTGTAAATATGAGCATCGCCAAGCGCATCTATGCTCAGATGGCACCGCTACAATGTGAAACCCCAATTGTTTTCACCGGCGGTGTAGCTCAGGGCACGGATCTTGCCTTCTGTATCTCAAACATTCTTGCCACAAAGCTTCTTATCCCAGACGATCCGGAGATAACAGGAGCCTTGGGCGCGGCTCTGATAGCTTTATGAACTATGATTATCACATTCATAGCGAATTCAGTTACGACAGTCGGATAATAGGCGCAGATTTACTGATAAAAGCCCTTGAATTGAACTTTAATGAGATTGCCATCACTGAACATCTGGATCTCTTGCCCCAAGAACTGTCTGTGTATGGTCTGCCCTCTTTGCAGAAGTATTACAATTACTGCGTCAGATTGCAAAAGGAACATCCCGGTATTACCTTGCGTATGGGTATAGAGATCGGAGATTACCACAAAGTAAAGGATTTTGCCAAAACCTTGGTATCCGGTTTCTCCTTCTCCCCTATCCTTGGCTCTGTGCATTTTTTGAATGATCATACAAATGTGGCTATTCCACTCTCCACTCCACTTACTCCGGATCAAGTAAAAGACTATTACATGCAAAACCTGCAACTGGCTCAAAGCTGTGATATCGATATCCTGGCTCACCTTGGAGTGTATAAACGCTATTACACACATGTGCCGGACGAAAGTGCTGTGCAGGGTATTATCGATGAGATATTGCACACCATCATCCGGCGAGATATTGCCTTGGAGATAAACTTGAGCAGCTTGCGTAAACCCTATAAACAGATCATCCCGGAAGTTGTTTTGATCGATCGCTACCGTGACCTGGGAGGCCGATACATATCCATCGGATCGGATTCACATCGTATCGATCACTTCGATAGGATTCCTGATTTTGTGCTTGATATTTGTAAAGGATTTGATCCACCCCGCTTAAGTTAAGATCACACTGAAAGACTGTTTTTTATAAAAAGCTTAACCGTCCAATCAATTCGATTTATGATTTTGTTCCCAAGTATCCAGAAATGCCCGAAACTTCTTTTCTACCATTGGTATATCATCTTTGCTGTTTACGTAGAATGGTTCAGAATATTCAATCAGAATTTTGGCAAAGGGCTTGGGAAATCTGAAGCGATCCCAGGAATTGAACACCCACTCCCGATTCGTATGACAGGCTACCCCCACGATGGGTATCCTTGCCAATAATGCCAGTTGAAACATTCCCGGATGGATGGTGCCCAGCGGTCCTTTGGGGCCATCCGGCGTGATAGCAAGGGACTTTTCTCTGGCATATCGCAACATTCCCTTCAAGGCTTGGGAACCCCTTCTGCTGCTGGATCCCCTTACAATGCTATACCCCAATACACTAAGTGGTCCGGCGATCAATTCTCCATCTTTTGAAGAGGATACCATTACAGCTATCGGATCACCGGCACGCTGAAGAGCGCAATGCATCAAATTCCGATGCCAAAACCCGTATACCACTATTAGATTCCTGGGCTGGTTTTGTACTTCAAAGCGTAAAGTAAGCTTGATCAGACTCAATAATCCGGCAGCCAGGTAATTGAATATGAGTGATGCAAACTTAGCCATAGGTTTTCAGTAGATGATCGATGATCTTTGGCACTTCCACACTGGGTTTCTTTTCGCCCAGTATTGCTCTCAGCTTTTTTAATTCAAGCCTCACAACATCCCGCCGGGGGCTCCCGATTTGCATATCTCTGATCTTTTCATTGATCATATCGGGATTTGCTGCATGCTGAACCAATTCAGGTAAGACATCATTATCCAGGATGATATTTGGTAAACCTATATGCGATACACGTATCAAGTGCTTACCTATCAAATATGATATGGGATTCGCTTTGTAACAAATCACTGTGGGAGTACCCACATAGCCGGCTTCCAGAGTAACGGTGCCTGATGTACATACCAATACCTCGCAGTGACGCATCATATCATAGGTATAGCCATCAATGATGTTCAGATTTCCCATTCCGGTTCCGGAAACCATCTCCATAAACATAGCATGATTTACACTGTGGGATTTTGAGATCAGGATTTCATATTCTTTGGGGTCCCATTTACGCGCTGCGTTCAAAAATACAGGAAGCATCTTTTTGATTTCGGAATTCCTGCTGCCGGGAAAAAATCCCAGCCATTTCTTATCCGGATTGAGATGGAAGAATTTTGCAAAGTAATCCTTATCCATTTTGTGTTCAATTTCTTCAGCTATGGGGTGCCCCACATACGAGCAAGTCACATTGTGGATATTCAGCATTTCCTCTTCAAAAGGCAATATACAAGCAGTATGACGTACACTTGCTTTCAGCTTTTGCACTCTTTCATGTTTCCACGCCCAAAACTGAGGAGAAATGTAATACAGCACAGGGATGCGATACTCATCTGCCAAATGGGCAATACGCAGGTTAAAACCGGGATAATCTGCCAGAATGGCGATATCCGGTTTGTCCTCTTCAAACAGTTGGCGGATTCTTCGCTCTACCTTCAAAAAGAAAGTAATATGCTTCAAAACTTCCACAAAGCCCATTACGGCAAATCGATCGAAGGGATATAGGGCTTTCAAGCCTAGGGCCTGCATTTTTGCCCCGCCGATTCCAATATGCCGATATCGTTTGCCATCCTTTGCGAGGGCCTTCATGATTAGCTCGCAATGCAGATCACCGCTGCTTTCCCCTGCCAGCCAGAATACTTTGATCTCTTTTTCCATCAGTGCACCGCCAATTTGCCCATCACCGATAGTGGAGTTACAATGGCACTGGCCAAAATCACTCCTAATACTATGTAGAGCATGGATTTCCAAAAACTGATCCCGAATATCCTGGCTGCAAGAGCCCCGGTCCATCCCCCAGTGCCCGGCAAAGGTATGCCCACAAAGGAGGTAAGCCCGATCGCTTCATATTTTTCTATAGCTTTGCCTTTGCGCCGTGTCCTGGCAAAGATCCAATTTGTGAAACGTGCACCAATGGAAACTTTGCTGATCAGACCAAAGAACCATTCTATCAAAAGCAGTAAGATCGGGATTGGCACCATGTTTCCGACTATGGATAATGCTGCTGCTTCAAACCAGTGCATTTTGAACACAATAATTGCCACGGGGATGGAGCCGCGCAATTCAATCAGTGGCAGCATCGAGATTATCAAAACAATCAGCCTGGGACTCAATCCTTTTGCTTCCAACCAGTTCACGGTGTTATCCGAAAAGGATGAAGCTGACAATCCGCCCCATAAAAATAGCATAATAGCTAAACTGATTATCACTTTATAATGTACTCTTTTCAAGCAATTCTCCTAAGATTTCTCTATTGAGGCATATTCCATTTTCATGCAGATTTCTGTCAATCACAAATGCTTTTTGCCCGTCGATAACAAGAGCAAGAAATGGTTAACAGTGTTAATGGTATTTATGAGCCGGCCCTGTATATTGGTTCTGCGGTGCTCTATTCCTCGCTTCTGCCTCTTCAAAACATCTGCGTTATGCTTTGGAGCATAAGTCGATAGCGCATGCGGTTTAGGACGGCTCTCAGGATATTTCCTTCCTTCTGGGCAATATCCATTCTCACTACCCATCAAGCTTACAAAATCAATTATCTGCCAGAGATAACTCCCTTGGCTTGGGAAGCATACTCCACTTGAAGTGATAGATATATTTTGCCATGGTTTTTGGTATTTGTGGTATTTACCTAAAAGACCACAAATATCTAACCTTTGCTCCCTGTATTCGAGACCTTCATCACTTCTTTATCAAGCCTTCATCAAGCGTTAATAATTAACGCTTGATTAACGCTTGATGACCACTTGATTAACACTGTCTACAGAGCTGACAGAGAGATTGGGAAAATGGTCTTTCCTGATTGAAAAGAGTCACTGAAATCTGCAAATTGGTCACCGAAAACTGCAAATTCCAAAATAGATACAAATCCAAGACTCTAAATACTACCTAACGAAACACGTACTGGTATATTGCATATATCATTACGGGAATTGTTATCTTGATTTGAAGCTGATTATAGTGACAACCACTTGGACAAAACATTGCCCGATTTGCAGGTTTTGGTGATCAAAACAATGAAATTTACTAAAACTATGTCCAAGTGGTTTTCTGCAAATGCTTTTCGGATATCCTATTCTCTCTTAGACTTACCTATTTTGTCCATTGATCGCTATTTGCAGATTTCAGTGACTCTTTATAGTGGCAAACTTTCCACAGCAGGATAGTCCAATTCGCGGAATACTTGTTGACACGTTTCCATTATCCCCATATTGATGATCAAGACTCAGGGATACCCCAGAGTCCCCACAGCGTGTTTAATGGTGTATCCGTCAGCCTATAAGGTGCTGGCTTTGTCATTCCCCGGCTGACCTGGAGTCAGCATTGGGGCTTTCACCACTACAAAGGAGTTTATCATGAAAGACATCCTTGTCATGCTCGTTTTTATCTTCAGTCTCACCGTTCTGTCTGCGCAAGTAGCCATTGCGCCTGATGGCAATGGCAGCGCAGCCAATCCCTATCAAATTGCCACTTTGGAGAACCTCTACTGGGTTTCCCAAAATGGCTCTTGCTGGAACGCTCAATTCTCCCAAACCGCGGATATCGACGCCTCTGAGACCGCCACCTGGTTTCCCAATGGCAGCGGTGGCTATTATGGCTGGATGCCGATTGGCAACAATACTACGAACTTCACCGGATTCTATCATGGGCATGACTAGCCATCAAAGGCCTGTACTGCAACCGTCCAAATCAGGATTATGTAGGATTCTTTGGCAAGTGTCGCTTCACACAAGCCAGCGATGGGCAAGTCATGATCCGCAACCTCGCTCTGGTGGATGCAGACATCACCGGTCACGAACATGTGGGGGCACTGACCGGTTATATCAGAGGATGGAACGACAGTGCCATATTATATCGGCCCTATGTTTACAGGTGCCACAGCATCGCGAATGTGACCGGCTGGAAATACGTGGGTGACCTCATCGGTCTCGAAGCACGCTGCTATTTGTCATATTCTTCCAGTTCCGGCAGTGTATTTGGGGACTACTATGTGGGAGGCCTTGTGGGCTCTCTCAGTGATCATTGCGAGATCATCAAATCCTATAGCACGGCCCGGGTAGCCAATGGGAACAGAATGGGCGGCTTGGTGGCTCAAATCAATGATTTCGCATATCTTAGATACTGCTATAGCAGTGGACAAGTAGTTGGTGGATCATGGAGTGGAGGTTTGGTGGGCTATGTAAGCGATTCAGACCACACTTCCAATGCCATAGATTGCTTTTGGGATATGGGTAGCTCCGGGATCAACACTTCCGCGAAAGGCACCGGTAAAACCACAACTCAGATGAAACAACGCTCAACCTATCCCGTTTCAGGCTGGCTCTTCGAAGGAGAAACTATCGAATGGTGGATGATCGAAGGCCAGACACGCCCCATACTGAGAAATGAGTATAGCGCTAATATCCGAACTCCGCATCAATTGCAGATGATGAAGATCAATCCTGAATCAGAGTATAGCCTGCGTTGGAATCTCGATCTTAGCGCTACAGATAATATTGCAGAGATGTGGGCTACCGCTTCCGACGCGGAAGGAGGTTTTGTCCCCATCGGAACACTTGAGATTCCCTTCAGCGGGAGCTTTGACGGCAATGGCCATCAAGTCACCAATTTGCACATCAAACGCCCCACAGTGGACTATCAAAGCTTATTCGGGGCTGGCTCAGCCGCAATCATCGAGGATCTAAAGGTATCTGAGAGCTATGTTAATGGCCAGAGCTACACCGGCGGAATCGCGAGCACGCTGGAATCCGGATCAAGCCTGATAAACTCCAGCTACCAGGGAACCGTGCATGGGACATGGACATTTATCGGAGCTTTGGCAGGAGATGTGAGCGATAGCGAACTGCATTATTGCTATAGCCTGGGTCAGGTGCTGGGCGGTTCTTGGGTTGGCGGCTTAGTGGGAAAAAGCTCAAACGATGCCTGGATTGCTAATTGTTACAGCCGGTGTTCTGTGAGTGGCAATGGCAGAATTGGCGGGTTTATTGGAGGTTCATATACCGATCAGATTATGAACTCCTTTAGTGCTGGGATTGTCATCGGTTCCAGCGCAATTGGCGGGTTCATTGGTGAAAAGACTAGCGGAGTGATCGAAAACTGTTTTTGGGATATCGATGCTTCGGAATTGGGTTATAGTGCCGGGGGCGAGGGCGTTCAGGGCAAAAGCACAGCTCAAATGACTGATCCCGATACTTTTATCAACTCCGGTTGGAACTTCACAAGCGTCTGGGCTCAGGATGCTGACCTCTACGATGGCTACCCCTATCTTATTTGGGTCGCAACAGTTGCACCTCCTGAAGCACCTCAAAACCTTGTCATCAGTATCAGCGATAGTGAAGTAACCCTCCTATGGGACATAGTGGATGGAGCAGCTTCATATCTCGTCTATTCCTCAGATGATCCCCTCGCAAGCTTCGAGCTTGATGATAGCGGAGTTTTTACGGACAATTCCTGGACTGCGCCGGCAGCAGCAATCCGTGCCTTCTATCATGTGATTGCCGTGGGAGCAGAATAGTCAGAGCAAATTGTGGTGAAAAAAAACGGGGCGAATTGCGGTTCGCCCCTCTTGTTTTGGAGCAGAAAAATACAAGCTTTACGAAGAGCGTTCAACGTGGAAAATGAGATGAATGACGAACGAAAGCATCTTGGATATCCAAATAGGGAAAGACCTCCCCTGTTTACAATTTCAAGAGAATATGTTGACAGATTAACGAAGCATCCACAAGTATGAACTATGCTTAAATCAAGCGATGAGAGGCCACATCAACCGAGGCAGCATATTGTTGCCAATAATGCTTTTAGGGAGAGACAATGAGCCATAAGCCTGATAGCTGGCAGATCCCACGGATATTGTTCGCTTGCCCTTTGGTAAGCAAGCAAGATAGAGAATCTGTGCCTGGTATTTCACTTTTTTTGAAGCTAACAATTTGGTCATTCGAAGCGATCTAAGCGAAATGTATTATCTGTACGGAGATGGCATTCCAAAGAGCGGCAAGGATCACAGCGTGATCCTGCTCCCAAATGGGTTTATCGGCTATACCCCTGTTTTGTCCATGCTTGGGATTATACCATCCTTAAAGATCAAGATAAGGATAAAACTATGAAGCAGATACACATGATTACCGGCATCGGGATGCTGGCCTGAAGATATGCGTAACCAGTCTTTATACCGACAATGGCAGATGCTGCATCTGATCAATCAAAACAGACTCAGCGGCATTTCAAAGGGCGAACTGGCAGAGTACTTTCAGGTTTCCAAAAAGACCATTGTGCGCGACATCACTAATCTTTCCACCTGCGGTTTTCCGATTTATGAAGATCAGGATGCGGATCGCGGCAATCAGGTATTTTACTATTTCACAGAGGGCTATCGGCTGCCGGATTATACACTTAACTACGATGATATCCTCAGCCTTTCGCTGGCCTCCAAGCTGTGGCAGGAATCCGGCATCGTGAGTGGCGAGAATATCCGGAATCTGCTGCGCAAGATCGATAGCAAATTGGACAAATCCATCCTGAAGTTCTATCGTGATGTGCAGCATGCGCTTATCAGCGATAGCACCGGCGTTTTGCCGGATTCGGAAACGCTGAGTCAAAACCTGAGCGGAGTCCTGAAAGCGATCCTGAATTACAAGAAAATCGCCTTCGATTACTACAGCGTGCAAAACCAAAAACATAGCCACAAAGAGGTTTCCCCTCTGGGGATCAAGTACTTCAATCACAATTTCTACTTGGCCGCGTATTATAAAAAGATCGATCAGGTGATTGTCTTTGCGATCAATAGGATCCAGGAGCTGCGGGTGAGTGACCAAGCTCAGGATGAAGTAACCTTTGATTCCGAGCTGTATTTCAATAGTGGCTTCGGCATCTATACCGGGGAAGTATTCCAGGTGAAATTGCAGTTCTTCCCCCCCACCTCAGACTACATAGCCGAACGCGTCTGGCACCCGCAACAAACGCTTACCCCACAAGCAGATGACAGCCTGATCCTGGAAATGCCGGCTAACTCGATGACAGAGATGATGAAGTTTGTCCTGGGCTTTGGGGCAAAGGTGAAGGTGGTGGAGCCGGGGGAGTTGGTGGAAATGGTTGTAAAAGAAGTATCTGTTGTGATGGGCATGTATGGGCAATTGATGAAATCATTCGAAGATAAAATAGACTAAACACTAAAGGATAGTTTATGAACCAAGACGAGATTAAGCAAGATTCAAAACCGGATAGCTATCAGCAGAAGTACGAAAAGTACGCTGAAAAAACTGAAAGCGATTCGGGAATCAAACCATTAGTTCCAAGATACCGGTTGGATAAGGACGTAATATTACCAAGTGATACTATGCTCAGGTTGAAAGAGGCTTTAAACAAGATTAAGTACCACAAAGTGATATACGAAGAATGGGATTTTAAATCTGTAGATCCCGATGGAATGGGCCTTAGCCTTAGTCTGTATGGCATGCCGGGAACAGGCAAGACCCTGATTGCTGAGGCTATAGCAGGATCATTGGAATTGCCGCTAATAAGCATAAGTTTGGCTGATCTTGAAAGCAAATTTATGGGAGAAACGTCAAAAAACATCCAGGTTATTTTTAAGAAGGCTCAGGAATATGATGCCATCCTCTTTTGTGATGAGGCTGATACATTGCTGGGGAAAAGGCTTTCTTCAGTTACGCAGGGCATTGATAATGAAGTGAATGCGTGCCGATCTACTTTGTTGATAGAGCTGGAAAAGTTCAATGGAATCACAATATTTGCCACTAACTTTGTAGAAAACTACGACAAAGCATTTCAGAGTAGAATTAGCTATCATGTACAGATTCCATTACCAGATCTGGAAGGTAGAGAAAAAATGTGGCGTCGCTTTTTGATTCCTACGTTACCATATGTGGGAGATTATAATGAAATCATCGATTATGCTGCTTTGGGGTCTGAGGGTTTTAGTGGTAGAGATATCAGAACGGCTATGCGCTTGGCACTACCGAAGATATTTTCACACACCACGGACACAGAGCATAAAGGGCTTTCATGGGAACTGATGGAAGTAGCAATAGCTGAAGTAAAGAAGGCTCAAAACGAAGTGGGCCAGTATGTAAATCCAAGAACGAAAACGAGTATTGAAAACGCACGTTCCCTAATGGGAATAAAAGAAGGAGAATAAAATGGGACTATGGTCATGGATATGTGACACAGTAAGTGATGCCTGGGAAGGAGTAAAATCCGTAGCCAGGGACGTTGTTGAGTGGGTTGCTGATAAAGCATCGAAAGTTATTGATACTGTAAAGAAGGTTTGGGATATCACCAAAAAGTACATCAAGCCGGTTTTGATTGTGGCAATGCATTTGATTCCCTTCCCTCCTCTTAAAGCAGCCATAGGTTTTCTGGTAAAAGCAATTACATTTTTAGAGAAAGTGTTAGACCACCCTCTGGCTCAAAAGATTAGAAAGGCAATTCAATGGTGTATTGATACCGCTAAGAAGATCAAACGCGTGTTCCTGTCCGAAAAGGACAGAAGAGAAGCTCTTGAGCGTAGAAAGTTATTGGATCAGGCCAGCAAGGCCTTGCCAGAGAATAGTGAAGAGAAACAAGCAGTTGCCATTGCGAGGGTTATCAACGATTTTGTGATACTCCAATCCGAGATTGAAGACTATTTGCAGGAAACCACTACACTGGCAGATTTTGACCACTATCTGAGGCTCAAAGCAACCCGCAAGCTATTGGAAATGATAGAATCAAGGCTGAGAGATCAGGGCGTGAAAATGTTTGATGTAACAGATGATGATTTGTTTGTTCTAGAGACGGGATACAAACTGATAGGATTGAATCCGGTGCTTAGCTATGAGGAAACAGTTAGGCTTGATGGGATTGTTTTTCAGCATGTTGGAAAAAATCTCTACTCATATGTGTTTGAGGAATTGCTTTTTGCCTGGCACATGGAGAATGAAGAGCGAGCAAAGCATGTTGAAGAAATGAAGAAGCTGGTAGCAAAAAAGAAGGTTGAATTGCGAAGTGTGGAGGCAAAGATTAAGTATGGTGAAGAAGTAACAGAAAACGTTGATTCACTGAGAAACAGCTTGGAAGGTCTGGAATCTTTAAAACAGGAAGCAGAATGCGAGTATAACGAGTACTGCATGATTTTGAATGCCTCAGAAGGTTACCTACAGATTTTGGAAGATTCAGCCAAAGTGAAGCACAATTCATACATCCTGGATCAAAGTGAGAAAGTGGGCCAGTTAATATTGCAATGTCTTGAGTTTGATAAGCCCTTCTATGCATTAGCTGAAGAAGACAAAAGCCTCATAATCGATTTTGCCAATATCTTTAGAGAAGATCTGATGAAAAGGAACGAACTTGTTCAAATAGGAGTGTCTTAGTAATGAATCTTATGCTTGATTTGTGGAGTGTTGCAAAGCTTTTTTGGCCAGGCGATCTGGTCCAATGGCTTTTTGCATTCGTGATGGTTGGACTTAGTGGATGGTCCATCTGGGCTGTTAAAAAGTATGGCACAGAAAAGGAGTGGGAAAAGAACTGGACAAACAGTGCTGCTAATATTGATGATGATATTGATTCAGAGCAAGGTTCTGTGGTGGAATTGTGCAGTGTTGTTGCTACCAAACATGAGAGATTTGCCGAATACTTACCAGGGATGCTACTAACCCTTGGCTTATTAGGAACATTTATTGGGTTAGCCACATCTATCAATGAGGCAGCAAACATCATGAGCAAGGGTTCCGATACGATGGCCGATATTTCTGTAGTTTCCCAACATCTTTCCAGCACATTGTCAGATATGAAGGCTATGATGGATGGTATGGGTACTCAGTTCAAAACATCTATTTGGGGCATTGTCTGTTATCTGTTGATCAAGTTTGTTTATAGCAGAATGGGTTTTGAAAGTAGAAGAATGCGCTGGACCATCATCCGAATGAACAAAGAACAAGATAGAAAAGAATCCAAAGCCAACAGATTGCTGGCTAAGCTTTTTTGCAATATGGAGGACAACGATAACAAAAACAGTATCGCCATGATGGCTACTTTGGAGAAATTGCACCATGCACAAATGGAACTATTGAATACGCAAATTGGAACAGTGAGGATGGAGATTGAGAAGACTTCAATAAAATCTGATGAACGGTTTGCAAATCACCATCAGGAACTTGTGTTATGCCTAAATTCAAGTAAAGATCAGATTGCAGGTTCCTTGACGGATGTTGAGTCCGAAATCAGACAACTTTCCCAGAGCAATGTATCTCAAGCAGATATCCTAAGTACTCAAATTGGTGCTCTAAGAAATGACATTGGAATAATCTCTACAAATGCTGAAGCTCAATCTGAAAAGCACCATCATGAGCTGATAGATGCCATGAACTTCAACAAAGATCAAATGACACGATCGCTGACAGAGGTACGATCTGAAGTAAAACATCTAATCCAAAGCAATGTATCTCAAACGGATATCTTGTATAAGCAAATTGGTTCTTTCAGACATGATCTTGGAGAAATTACAGCAAATTCTGATGCTCAATCTGAAAAGTACCATCAGGAACTTTTGGCAAGCCTGAACTCAAACAAGGATCAAATGTCCCACTCCCTTGAAGATGTGCGATCCGAAGTTAAAAATCTCACACAAAGCAATGTAACCGGCTTGATTGGCGTCAAAGATATGGTTATGGAGCAAATCAAACTGTTGAACAATAACATCAGCGGATCGTTAACCCAAATCCGAAGTGAGAACAAACAGCAAAGCGCTCACCAAGTTACAGCCATTCAAAGCCTGAGTGAAAGCTTCCAAAGCGGTTTCCTCAGGGTTGAAAACAGCATTAAGGATAGTAAAGAATCAAATAGTGATGCTTTAGGTAAGTTGCAGGCAAAGCTGGAGAATATGCTTGGAACAATCACAACAATAGCGCAAAATACATTAGAGCATGCCAATATCCTTAGCACTGAGATAAAGACATTTACTCAAAGCACAAAAGACTCCATGAAAGCTATTGATTCTGCTGCCGCCAAATTTGGAAATTCATCAATCGCTCTTGCTGAAAGCGTGGACAAATTGGACAACAAGATAGGTGCAGTGCTGGAGAAAGTGAGTAGCGAGCTAAATGGTTCCATCGAGATGATGAATGCCGGTGTGGAATCTGTGTTATCCAGCACGAAGGCTGCTATTACGGAATCAATCGAAGGACTTCGGGGCATAATGATGCAGGTCTCCAATGATCTACAGGATAAAGTAGATGGTTTTGGAGGCTTGATCAACAACACGAACGAAGGCCTCATCAAAGCCATCGGAGGGATGCAATCCGAGATTGGAGTAGTTTTGGCCAGTGTGGATTCAAATCTGAATACTACTGTGAAACAGATGGATGAAGGGTTTAGCCAGAATTTGGCGAAGACGCAAAAATCTCTTGAAAATGCTGTAGCCTCAATCGATCAATCTGTAAATTTCATGTCATCTCAGATACAAGAGCAGTTAACAAACTTCTCCAATGGCATGTCTCAAGCCACAGATGGAATCACTACCACTATCAATCTAATGCAACAAGGTATTAATGGAGTTTTGTGTGACATGAAATCCGATTTGGAAGGTACTGTGAATCTGATGAACCGAAACATAACACAATCTACAGCATCACTTGACAGTGCAGTAGGCAATATGTCCAGTTCAGTTGCCAGTTTGCAGGATGGCATTACCCATTCGCTGTTGAAATTTGACGATACCATGAAGAAGGTGATTGAGGAACAAAGAGGTGTATTCAGTATATTCGAAGCCAGTACCAACACAACATTGGTAAATATGGAAGAGGTAACCGGAAATATTACTTCCATCGGAAACACAATGGTGTTAGGTCTGCAAGCTGTTTCAAGCAGCAATTTGGTTTTGAAAAAATGTCTACATGATCTTACAGGGATAATTAGCGAGAATAAGAGTATTCTGGATTATCTAAACAACATTATTGAGTCATTGAACAACCATAGCTGCAATCTGGAAATTCTCCTCTCGGATATAAGCATGAACTCTAACGATGATCAAAATCGACTGGATGCCTAATATGCTCAACATACCATACAACGCTCCGAGGTGTGCATGAAAAGCAATACAAATGAATGGATATCCATCTCAGATCTTATGGCTGGGATAGTTTCAGTAATAGTAATGCTTTTGGCTGTGTCCATACTACAGCAGCTCATTAGCTCGCTGATGAACAAAATGAACGAGCAGCAAGATGTGGTTGTGCACCAAAAAATGGTCGATGAGATATTTGGCGAGATCAAAGACGATTTTCAAGGGGCAAGGATTTCAAAATTGGTTAGATTCGATAATGAAAAGGACAAGATCATATTCACTGATGGAATATTCCTGTCGGGTAGTGCCAAAGTAACTACAGAAGTGCAGCAGGCTCTCAATAGCGCTAAGCCCAAAATTATCAGGTATCTTTCGGAGCTTGAAAATTGTCTCATTTATATTGAGGGACACTCCGATAATACTCCTGTAATACATCCTGTCATCAACAAGGAAAAGTACGGAGCAGTATATGATGATAACTACACTCTGTCTGCTGCGAGAGCAAGAGAAGCCAGAAACGTATTATTGGGTGAACTGCCAGAAGAGTTTGCTAATCGAATAATAGTAGCTGGGTATGGCTCTTCACGACCATTGCCAGGAACAACCCCCAGTGATCAAGCCAATCGCAGGATTGAAATCAGATTCGTGTTAGAAGCAAAAGAGAAGGCCGATAATGAATCAACCACAGCTGACAACCGATAACAACCCAGTCTACCTAGCAACTAAGGAGGATCAAGAATGTTGTTCGGTAAGAATCCGATAATCTCCATTTTGTCTAATTATCCGGATGTCATCCTTGCTAAACCCCTTTTAAGTCAAATTTCGAGTAGTTTTTTAAAGGAAAGGGTTAGTCCCGTGAAGGGGTCTATTGTACTATGCGACCTTGTGTTAGGTGAATTTCACAGTGGTGTATATATTGGTGATCATGAAATTGTGAACTTAGAGGGTGATGGCAGCATTGAGATTGTTACACCTGAAGGATTTTTGAACCGCATTGGGGGATTGACCAATGCCAAGGCAATCTATGTGTCTTGCGATGAGGGTGGAGATCCGGTTGGCAAGAAATCAGTCGCTACCAGAGCATTAACGAAAGTGGGCAGTTACAGGGATTATCATCTATTGTTTGATAATTGCCATCAATTTACCTCCGGATGCATTACTGGGAATTTTGAAAATGCTGATAATTTCACTTGGATGCTGAAGATGACTGTCAAACAACATCTGGGAGCAGTTAATTGGCTGCTATGGGATGAGTATGACGAGGTGAATGATGGTGTACTGACATTACTGGAATCACTTAATGATATGATCATCTACTGAGATCATCCCAGATACAGAAAAGTGTTGTTAACTAGTGACGCTAAGAGAGACATAAAGGCAGAAATGTGATAAGAGAGGAGAAATGTTAGACAAATTGATTGTTGTGACCCAGCAGAGAGTAAGCCTTTTTGCACATAAGGGGGGTGCTTCTGTGATTAGGGAATACCTCCAGGGTGAAGAGAGCCAGGAAATCACTATTAACCCAAGAGAATCCCTAACCAGAGTCCTTGATTATGTCAAGAAGGCGCAGTTACTACAAGGATGCAATATGGTAAGGGTCTTGTATGATGAAGAGCTTCATTCCGATATGTTAAACAGTTTGGTGGACTTCGTGAAGGACAGAGTACAATGCTATGAAGTTATCCAGTTTAAGACTATACTACCCGTAGTACTTATGAAATCAGTATCCGCCGAGATGAACAGTACATTTCATGTGCGGCTATGCGATTGTGTCTACAGGGTTGACATTGATAACTCGAAACTCCTGATAAGTAGGCAAAACGATTTCGAGAGTACTACAGATTTTACCTGGAATGATGAAAGCCTGGCCGACCTATTCAGAAATGATTGCTACCCATCCCTGAATGCCTATAAAATTGAGGAATTACAAGGCAATGTCCAGAAACTTGAGGAAGAAATTGGAATAAAAACTAAAGAGAACAGAAAATTGCGCGAGGATTTGAAGCAAACGAAGCAAGATCTCGTACAGAAGACAAAGACTCAAGTCGCCTGTTTGAAAGAGCTGGCAGCTATAAAGGACAAGGAGGAGAAGGTACAGGAAAGGGTCGTTTTCAGAGCCTACGATATACCCAAACTGAAGGAGTATCTTGCATTCAATGAGCCTTCCTTCTTTTGCAGGGATCCCAGAGCCATTATTAGAAAAGATCCTGGAACCTTAATCGCTAAACGCATGGTGAATCCTGATGAGATGGTAACAATCAACCAGCCAGTCTTTAAGTTTATTATTGACACGAATAACAATACTGGCAAGGGAACTTACCAATTTATTCTTAAGGCTGAACGCTCCGGGCGCATGTTTTGTTTCTCAAACTCTCTTGGAAAAAGGATGAATGGTAACTTAAAGAATCTAGTAGCGAAGCTGATGGATGAAGTTGATAGTGACTACAATCCAGTTTTGCTAGTAATAGCAGATGAAAACGACACCGAAGATGAGATCCGGCAGTGGTGTTACGAGCAAGGATATGATATCTATGTGTAGGTTAATCGATCTGAAGATATGTAGGGAGCGGCCATGAAGCAGTTACTGGTGTTGGTCTATAGCGCAAAAGGCTTAAGCCTATTCAGGCAAAGTCAGTTCGGTCTCATGGAACGACAGCCTCTCAAGGGAGAGCGTTGTTTGTCCATGCCAAATAGCAAGGAAGCTGATGCGTTAACTGAAACACTTGAGTATCTGGAAGAATCCAGAATCATCCATTCAGAATCACTGGTTAAACTTGTCTACTGCCCAGACATCAAAGTCGATTTGTTGGAAAAGATCATGATTTTCCTCTTAAAGCATAGTTCAAGCCTTGAGGTTCTAACCCTTTTAAGTTCGATGAATCTGCATGCAAATAGTATGGATACCTTGGAAGCAAAGGAAGGGGTGGAAATCATTATTCATAGTAAAAGCTATTATGCTCAATGCACTAAAGACGGCTCTCTCTCTCTGAGCTCTGCTAAAGCTTCAAAACAAGAGGCAAAGCGTCGAGTTATCAGCGAAGAAGACTTGGCTCAAACCTCTGTTCATCTTTATGTTAGAAACGCGAAGCATCCTGCTAACGAACAAAAGGCAAAGATCATATCCAACCTGGAGCTCAAACTTCAAACAGAACAGGAGAAGAACAAACTTCTCCAAGCTGAGCAATCCCGATGGCTGATTGAGTTCAAGCAGGAAAGAGATCTATTCTCACGCACCTTATCTGTAGAAATGATCACATTGATGGATGCACTGGGTTCAAGCGAGATCACCAACAAGAGTTATCTACGGTTTCTGGAAGAAGATGGAGTGTTTGTTAAGAAGAATCAACCTGTGATGGAACTTACCTGTGGAGTTTTGAACGGTACTAAAAGAATAGTAAGAGCAACCGATATGGGGATAGTGATTTATCACATACCTAAATCAGCAGGTACTATCAAGAAAGGGGTAAAGCTACAAATAGACAAGATTTCTGAAGCCAGTGACACAGGTAACCCTTTACTGTGTTCAATACTTGGTTTCAATAAGAAAACTAAGGACATCAAAGACTTTATCACTATGAGGAGGAGCTTTGCCAAAGACATACGTAAAAAAAAATAATCCTAAAGACGTGGCCATCGTAGATAGTAAACCTACGCTGTTTCTTTCACCCAATCTTCTGGAACCTCAGATTGATCATTGTGTGGAAATCTCATCGAGATATAAGAATGTGCTTGAGACCAAAATGAACCCCGGTGATTATCGGTTTATGAAGTTGCTGGAGATAAGTCATGACACAAAGCAACCTCAGCGTCAAGCGATGGAAACCATTCTGACCTCGATGAATTCACCAGAGTATAACACCGCATATTTGATTCTGGGTAAGAAGTGCCGTGTGAGCATCTATTTTGGTGTGGTAAAGAACTTGTTCCATTCTGAGCCTACAAAGCTTAACGCGTTTGATAGCAGCAAATTTCTAAAAAGCGCTATCAGAGGGAGCTTCAACGGCTCCAAAATGGAGGATACAGAATGTGCTGAAAAGGAGATATTCCAACAGCTAAGTAGTTTCAAGAGAGCTGGCGTGATATTTGGTACACCTACGCTATCTGAAGAACAGGCCAAAGAAGAGATAGATTTTCAGGGCGTGGATAGATTAATCAACAGCATGATGGGCGAGGAATGGGGCTTTGTAGTTGTGTGCGAACCGTTGCCAACCCAACAAATAAATGGTATGCTGGATCGCGCTCATGATCTTTACAATCAAATTCACCCTTTGGCTAAAACACAGGTGCAGATATCCACAAATGAGGGAGAGAGTAAACAAGATACATCTGGAAAGTCCGAGACCCGGACAAAGACAGATGGAGTAAACGAGAGTAAGAGCAAATCCAGAGGAAGATCACAAAGCGATGAAGATAGCTCTACAAATAGTGGCAGTTCAACCACAAAGGGGTTATCTTCCGGGATATCAATTGCTTCAGGAGTAAGCACACAGGAATCCAGATCATTTAACACAGGAAAAGGAGAGTCTCACAGTAAAGAGTTTATCGACAAAAAACAGCAAGAGCTACTTAAGTATATTGACGAAGAACTGCTCAAAAGGCTCAACTATGGCAGAAACAAAGGTTTGTATAAAACCTCAGTATATACATTGGCAAGAGACAATGCCACTCAGACCAGGCTTCAACGAATGATCGTATCGGTGTTTCAAGGAAACGATCTGTCCTTTACTCCGCTCAGGATCCTCCCTATGGTGTCAAATGACAAAGAATCGGGATTCTTGAAGATGATTTCCAGTATGCAGATCTTTGACGTAGCGGCAGGATACAATGATTTTGGAAGCCTGATTTCCAGCAGAGTGCAAAATGGAGATATGCTCAGTTTCAGCACATATCTTACGTCAAGAGAGCTGAGTCTTTACGTTAGTGTTCCTACAAAGGAGATACCGGGGGTAGCGCTAAAAAAGGCCGTTAGTTTTGGCTTGAATGTTCCTGGCCATGCTCTGGATGACAAAGACTCTATACCAATGGGTTGTCTCATCGACAATGGTAGAATGCTGAAGGATCACAAAGTACATTTGAATGCATCCGAGCTTAACAAGCATGTGTTCATAACCGGGGTTACAGGATCCGGAAAGACCACTACTTGTTTGAAACTATTGCATGAGGCTAAGGTTCCATTTTTGGTGATTGAGCCGGCAAAGACTGAATACCGCAAGCTATGGAAACAGGATAAAACGCTGAAGCTATACACTTTGGGAAATGAGACCAAAATCCCCTTCCGGTTCAATCCCTTTGAACTGGTGGAAGGTGAATCTGTTTCCACACACATTGACATGCTAAAGGCCGCGTTTACTGCTTCATTTCCCATGGAAGCTGCTATGCCACAACTGATCGAAGACGCCCTTTACAAAATTTACGCGAAGTTTGGTTGGGATATTGAGACTAATCAGAACTCCAGAGATTCCACTACTTTGTTACCATTGATCCCGACTGTCCGTGATTTTGTGGCCCAGCTCAGATTATCAATTAAGGAAAAAGGATTCGGCTCCGAGCTAAAATCAAACTATGAAGGTGCTCTAATCAGTCGATTTAGTAGTTTCACAATCGGAGTAAAAGGATTGATGCTTGATTGCTGCAAATCTATTGACATAGACGCATTACTGGAATCCAATGTAGTGATCGAAATGGAAGACCTGAAAGATGATGCCGATAAAGCTCTGATGATGGGTTTGCTCTTAGCCAGACTCAATGAGGCACTAAAGAGAAGATACAAGAAGGACAAAACTTTTCGACACATTACTTTGATAGAAGAAGCTCATCGCTTGCTCTCTAAATATGAACATGGAGACAGCCCATGTAAAAAACAAGGCGTATCTGTGTTTACCGATATGCTGGCAGAGGTTAGAAAATACGGAGAAAGCCTCATTATTGTCGACCAGATACCAAACAAGCTTACGACAGAGGTTTTGAAAAACACAAATACCAAGATCATCCACAAAATCTTCGCTAAAGATGATAAAGACAGCGTTGGAGATACAATGAGCATGGATGAGGAGCAGCGTAACTATCTGTCGAATCTTAATACTGGAGAGGCAATCATGTTTAGCCAAGGCTGGTCAAAACCCGTCTGGATTATGATAGAACCTAGCCAATCTACTCCCAGCAAATCCGATGAAGATGACAATAAAGATCCCGCTAAAGATGACATCAGCGACGAAGAACTGCTGGCTATCCGTAAGAGGCAGTTGGAATCAGATATCAATGCTTATCTGCCACACCCATTTATTTCGAACACATATCCATACGATAAGATCCCCGAACTAAGAAAGCTCATATGCGAATGTGGTGAGTGCCTTGAGATCGATGCAAAAAATGCTGAGCCCGCATTTAAGAGCTTCATCAACACCTACTCTAAGCTGGTGGATGAACTAGCGGGTTACTGCTCTCAAAAGCACGTTGCTGCAATTGCCGCAATAGCATATACAAAGAAACGTTTTGGCAGTCCTTACCACGATATCCCCTTTTTCAAGGATATCCACGAAGCCATTACCTTGCTGGTAACTGACGAAACAACCTATGTAGACTCATTAAAGAGACTTACAGAGTTGAATAACAAATATAAAAATCTATTAAGAGGATAGGAGAAATCATGTTCGAACTATTTGGACTAATTGAACTAGTGAAACTAGCGGTAGAAGTACTAAAATCCATAATTACTGTAATTGTGGATTTGTGTAAGAGCTTGGGTATCATCGAAGATGAGGAAAATCCTGAGGAACTTGGTGACAAAGCCCTGCAGGCAGAGGAAGATGGAATGGGGCCAGACAGTTTTGACTCCTGGTCAGAATACAAAAACATGCTTGACAATTATCAAATCGATCCTGTGAGATCACGAGAGACAAGTGAGCAAGAGAAACTGGCCGCAGCCGCTGGTGTTCTGATCAAAGGTATCGAAGAGAGACTTGGCTCTTTTGGTTCAGAACAGCTCATGATCCATAAGATTGGTGAAGACAAGGACTTCTTCAATGCTGAACGGGTGGAGCAGTATGTGAAGGTGTTTAAAGAATCAGATACTGATTTGGATAACGCAGCTAAGTATTTCAACAGAGATTTGGATCCCAACACTCGTAGTGAAGTTGGGGCACTAATCGAAAACGCAGAAAGACGGCTGGACCCAGGTAAATCTGATGCTCAAATAGACCGGGAAATTGACGACCATATGGTGCCATACAAGTAGCTATCTTCGAAATTCTTTTCACAAAATACCCCCATGCCCCTGATCTGTCCAGGGGCCTTTTTATACTCCCTTTAGATGGCAGCAGATCCGGCACGGGGAACCGGCCTGAGGATCTCACCAAAGGAGATAAAATGGAAAGCATCAAGGAATTGTTGATCAAGAAGTATGCTGAACTAATTGGCTACGATCCCGGGGAGGAGGAGTGGGAGCCCAGAATCACGAATATGCTGGAAATCGCGGGTCAGGGGCGATACACAAGGGACGATATTGTCACGATCTCTGATACCGGTATAGGCAGGAATGGCGGAGCGGGTATCTTGTTCACCACGGATGCCATCTGCGTTAAGGATTGGGGGAATAGCACCAAGCGTTTCATTGCCAGATTCCAGGATATTGAGTATTGCCTGATGGAAGAGGACAGCTGTTTGGGCATGGATTTCACGAAGCTGGAGTTGCACATGAAATCCGATGAAGTTTACAAACTCAGCACCACTCTGAATGGCACAAACCTGGATCAGATGCAAGAGCTGATCGAATATGCCATGGAGCTTCACGATCTTGCCGAAGACGAAGCCTGGATGGAAGAAAACGGGATCAAGCCCGAAGCGCAGCAAGCTCCCATTGATGAGATTGACGCTGCCAATGAACCTGAAGCGCAGGAATCTTACACTGATGAGATGGAAGATGCCAGAGAGCCGGATGAGCTGGAGATATCCGCAAAAAGTCTTTTAGGAGTCGTTGACATCCTGGCAGACTAGCCGCTAAACCCAAACAGCAAAGGAGAATATTATGTCACTAATACAATGTCAAGAGTGTTTACAGGAGATAAGTAGCGACGCCATAAAATGCCCTAAGTGTGGGAAATTGATCAGAAAGCCCAAACGCAGTCTATTTGGTAAGATTGTGAAGTGGAGCTTCATCGCCTTCAACATACTAATGTTAATCTGGCTAATTTCTGGGATCAGCAATGCCGGTGCTGACATGGATGGGATGTCCGATGCCTACCAGGCAGGTGCTGCAGTCGGCTCAGGCCTGGCAGTTGCCTTTATTATGATCCTTTGGGTATTGGGAGATATCTTGCTGGGGTTGATTGTTTTCTTCACTCGCCCCAAGCTATGACAAACCCACTATTCAATATGCAATGCAGCTTCTCCCTGGCTTTAACAAAGCTTTATAGTCAGGGAGATTACCTTAACATAATTTAGGAGATTTGAATGAAAAAATTGTTATACATCATGATCGCAGCATCCCTGTTGCTCGCCATAAATGCCTGCGGGAAGAAATCCAAAACTGGAGCGGACGACATGCCCAATAGCTTCAAAGCAGAGCAAGGCATCAAAGGGGATGTTCAAAATATGCGCTACACAAGATACACGGCACAAGAGAGTTTCGGTGATATAGTGAAGAACGAAATAAAAAGCGACTACTTCGTGGTATTCGATGAAAATGGCTACGAAGAAGAGTATTATGGATTTGATAAGAACGGAAAACTGACTTTCAAGGCATGGAAAGATAAGGGAGCTTACATGGATACAGGGATTTCTCTCTCTGCTGATGGTTCAGTCACAAAGCGTCATAAATACGAGCATGATGATCGTGGTAACCCGCTCGTGTTTTGGAATTACGCTCCGGATGGCACAGTGCTAGGCAAAACCATACGCAGCTATGATGGACGTAATAATCTCACTGAGCTCTCCTACTACGGCAATGACGGGAAAATGACAGGAAAGACCATCTATACATACAACAGTGAGGGCAAACTGGCAGAAGAAAAAAAGATCAATGAAAATGGGTATCAGGAATCACACAGTGTATATGAGTACAACATACCCCAAGGATTACTGAATCCCAAAGGCAAGGCAAGCGATAGAACTGATTATGACGCTGATAATGTTCCAAGCATGGTTGTGGAGTATTTGTACAATTTAGAAGGTGATCTGCTCTCTTTGGTAAATGACAACTTCACAAAGCAATCTACCTTTACCTACGAATACGAGTACGATCAAAACAATAATTGGACTCGAAGAGTGACAAAGAGGAACAGTGTGGTAATGGAAATTACGGAAAGGCAATTCAATATCAGCAAGCCTGCTGAAGCAGCCATAAAAAAAGACGGCAAATCCGCTGCAAAGCCATCAATCATACCTTCAGTTTCTGCCTCATCTGCACGATCCGGATATCCAGCCTCAAACGTCTTGGATGGGAATCCCTCCACAGCCTGGGTCGCCCAGGAGGCTGGCTTTGGTTTTGGTGAATATCTCCAGTTCGACTTCTTAGAGCCCACAGATATTAGCAACATCGTCATCATGCCAGGATACAATAAAAGCGAAGAATCATGGACTTCCAACAATCGTCTGAAGGAGATATACATCGAGTTTTCGAATGGCTCGGTCCTGCGTGAACTTAGGTTTGATGGCAAGCTGAAATCACAGGCAATAGCAATAAATAAAAAGGACATAGAATGGATAAGACTCAATGTGTTTTCAACTCATCCGGGCTCAAAATGGAAAGATACCTGCGTCTCGGAAGTCAGCTTTTACTAATACAGCAAAGAAGGAGAGATTACCAATGAACAAGAGCAAACACACTCCGAGATCAAGGAATGCATCCATTAGCCTTGCCGAAGGGCTGCACAAGGCCTTCAATGAGGGCTTGACGAGCTATGAATATCAGATCGATAGTGCCAGCTATCCCCTATTCGCCACATTCCTGAAAGCGGCCATCAGTCAATTGCCTTATGTCACCAAATTGACTGAAGAAGAGCAAGGAGATTCTGTGTTGCTTAGTTTCCAATTGAAACCCAAATAGACAGATTCGATTCTGTAGGCACCCAAGCAAAAAAGGCTGCGTGACGCAGCCTTTTAATTTATCTGAGCTATGGGTTTTTACTTTAAGTTTGTATCATATGACCATAGGAGTAAGCTATCAAAAAAGGAGACTC
>ENA-UOOR01000196-UOOR01000196.1-fermentation-metagenome-genome-assembly--contig:-NODE-196-length-92047-cov-42.519360_pt1 | contig 92047 bp, 74 predicted proteins | sample MGYA00245780_ERZ724029 | MGnify/ENA primary metagenome ERZ724029 (study PRJEB28704, sample SAMN03018315) | fermentation metagenome | biome: anthropogenic terrestrial biome; feature: soil; material...
ACTGACCTTGTTATGATTCTCCATCCATGAGCGAAAGCTGCTTTCAGCTCTATTGTCCAATAGATCTATTGGGCGCTTGTGGTGTAAATCAATTACGATGGTTCCATACGATAGTCCTTTACGCCAGGCCCAATCATCGATGCCTATTTCTTCAACATCTTTATATGCAGAGGGACGCAAATGATGTAAGTCCCTTAAGATTGTTGATCGACTCAAAACAATGCCACTAAAAGATAAAAGCTTGCTAGCCATTCCCGAAGACACTGATAGTCCCTGTCGTATTACGGCTGTTTCGCATCTACAAGATGGAATTCTTTCAACTAAATTGAAGAAGAACCACCTATTTCAGGACGAGACATCCGAGTCACCTCCGAGGATGCTCCGAGGATGCTCCGAGGATGGTCCGAGGATGCTCCGAGGATGGTCCGAGGATGGTCCGAGGATGGTCCGTTATACCTCCGACTATGGTCTCACATAAAAAGCTCAGATTTCCGAAGCTGAATTAACATTGTTTAACTTGATCGCCGACTATCATCCATTTTAAAATTCAACTTTCAATTGGATTTCCGGCATATAATAATATCTCATTAACGATTATGAAAACTTTTTGTATTTTTGTAAATTATTAAATAGATGTAGCATTATGGCAGGAGGGATGAAAACCCTTGCGAAGGAAACTGTTATTTATGGTGGTACAACCATTGTTCAGAAATCATTAAGTTGGTTCCTCGCCTTATTTTACACTTATGTATTGCCTTCACAGGCGGACATGGGTGTGTTCAATAATTTTTATGCATGGATCGCCCTCTTTCAGGTTATCTTGACTTATGGTATGGAGACGGGCTTTTTCCGCTTTGCAAACAAAGAGAATGAAAACCCGGATAAAGTTTTTTCTACAACGATAACGAGCTTATTTTTTACTACTTTAGTGTTCGTAGCTCTGGCAATTTCGTTTGTAAATCCTATCGCATCGGGACTTAATGTGGCCGACAAACAGCACCTGGTGATAATGATGGTCATCATTTTGGCACTGGATGTGATAAGTGCAATTCCTTTTGCATTCCTGAGGTACAAAAACCGACCAATAAGATTTGCTTCAATCAAAATATCGAATATTGTTGTTACAATTATTCTCAACTTGTTCTTCTTTTTGGCTTGCCCGGTTCTGGCAAAACAATATCCCGACTCATTCGCATGGTTCTCACTGGATAACAGCATTGAATATATCTTGATCTCAAATATTATAGCGTCTGTGTTCCAAACTATTTTTGTGTTTACACAGGTTCGCATAAAATATCAGTTTGGGGGAACAGATTTACTTAAACGAATGCTCAAATATTCGCTGCCGCTACTCATCTTAGGCGTGGCGGGTATTCTTAACCAAAATGCTTCAATAATTTTATTCCCGGAAATATATCCTGATCCTTCACCCGAAAAACATGCGGCATTTAGCGAACTGGGTATATATAGCGCTGCAATGAAAATTGCTATCATTCTCATAGTGATGACACAGGCGTTCCGTTATGCTTTCGAACCGTTCATTTTCTCTAAGAGCAGGGACAAAAAAGATAATAAACAGGCTTATGCGGATGCGACTAAATATTTTATTATCTTTGGTCTTTTCGTGATGCTTTTTGTGATTGGTTATCTGGATGTTATAAAATATCTGATAAAATCTACGTATCACAAAGGGTTGATCGTGATTCCTATCGTAATGATGGGTGAGATCTTTTTCAGCATTTACTTTAATTTATCGCTCTGGTACAAACTTACTGACAAGACTAAATGGGGGGCTTACATGTCGTTGATCGGATTGACTATAACTTTAATTATCAACATTGTATTCATCCCAAAATATAGTTACATGGCTTGCGCATGGGCATCTTTTTTTGCTAATCTGGTAATGATGCTTATTTCTTATTTTATGGGTCAAAAATACTATCCTATCAAATATGATCTGAAATCGGCTGGGTTCTTTATGATATTAGCAATCGCGATGATGGCAATATTTATTTATGGCTTTGTTTATATCGGTAAAGAATGGGTACGACTGTTAATCAATACGGCTTTAATAGTGGCTTATGTGATTATCGCTCTTAAAAAAGGTTTCCCTAAAGAAATGCTTCAACGACTACCGGTCTTGGGAAAATTTATTAAGTAGATTTTATAATTAACTAACAATATATATAATATGAGAAGAATCATTTTATCCTTTGCCTTTTTGATTTTGGCACTGACAACTTATGCCGATGAGGGCATGTGGTTACTGAAAGAGCTAAATAAACAAAGCATTGCCAGAATGAAAGAACTGGGATTCAAATTCCCTGCAAATAAATTGTACGACGAAAATAATGCGTCTTTGAAAGATGCAGTAGTAATTTTTGGTGGTGGTTGCACCGGCGCGGCAGTCTCTGAACAGGGATTGATTTTCACAAATCATCATTGCGGTTTTGGGGCTATTCAAAAACTTAGTGCAGTGGAACATGATTACCTGAAAGATGGATTCGCTGCTAAATCTTTTGCTGATGAACTTCCGGCTGAAGGATTAAATGTGTCGTTTCTTCGTTCAACAAAGGATGTTTCGGACGAAATGAACAAACATTTACCTTCTGTATTGAGCGAAACACAAAGGGGGGTGGTAATTGACTCTATATCAAAAATACTGACTAAACCATACGCCGGTAGCGAGTTCGTTAGAGCTCAAGTAATCCCTTTTTATACGGGCAATAAATTCTATATGGTAATTTATGATGTGTTCCGCGATGTTCGTTTGGTGGTAACACCTCCTCAATCAATCGGTAAATTTGGCGGAGATACCGATAACTGGATGTGGCCACGTCATACTGGCGATTTCTCGGTATTTCGTGTTTATGCAGATGCAAACAACAAACCGGCAAAATATAGCGAATCAAACAAACCTTACAAACCAAAATATGTAATTCCTGTTTCATTAAAAGGGGTTAAACAAGGGGATTTCGCAATGACAATTGGTTATCCGGGTAGCACTTCAAGATATTTATCTTCATGGGGAATCAACCAACGTATGGAATCTGAAAATAAACCGCGCATCGAAGTGCGTGGCGCTAAACAGGATATCTGGTGGAATGCAATGACTAAAAATGATACTATCCGCATTAAATATGCATCTAAATATGCTGGAAGTTCAAACTACTGGAAGAACTCTATAGGTATGAACGAGGCGCTCACAAAATATAATGTTATTGGTGAAAAACAGGCGCTGGAAGCAAGATTGAACCAATGGATAAATAGCAGTGCTGCTAACAAACAGAAATATGGTAACGTGCTGAGCTCTCTGGAATCGGCTTATAACGAATCGGCTGAGCTGACAAACTATTCTACTTATTTCATGGAAACATTTCTACGTGGCATTGAAATTATTGGATTCGCCAACTCTCTGTCACAATTTGATATGGGGGCTACTGAACAAGAAAAGAGCGATTTCGTAAAAGAACGCTTAATCAATACTTATAAGGATTATGAACCAACACTGGATAAGAAACTTGTTCCTGCTCTAATGAAACTGTACGCTGAACGGGTACCGGAAGAATATCTTCCTTCGGTTTATAACAAAATTAAAGAGGAGTTCGACGGGGATTACCAAAAATATGCCGACTGGCTTTTTAGTAATTCTAAATTCACTAATCTGAAAGATCTGGTGGACTTGCTCAAATCTGGAGATGTTGAATCGTTAACTGCCGACCCGGTAATGCAGCTGAATATGTCGGTTAGAGAGACCTTGATAAAAATGATGGCTCCATTAATGTCTTCATATCAGCAAATAAATAAAGGTGAACGTGATTTAATGGCGGCTTTGATGGAAATGGATCCGAAAAAGAATTTCTACCCTGACGCGACTTTCACACAAAGAATGAGCTACGGATCGGTAAAAGGGTACTCTCCGAAAGATGCTGTTTATTATGATTACTTCACCACTTCGGATGGAGTGCTTCAAAAAGTGAAACCGGGCGACCCTGAATTCGACTTGCAACCGGAAATCATAACTATGCTGGAGAACAAAAACTTCGGAAAGTATGCTGGTAAAGATGGTAAACTTCATGTGGGATTCCTTTCTACTAACGATATCACTGGAGGTAACTCGGGAAGTCCGGTATTCAACGGAAAAGCAGAACTCATCGGACTGGCTTTTGATGGCAACTGGGAATCATTGAGTGGAGATATCCTTTTCGACAACGATTTGCAACGTTGCATTAATGTGGATATTCTTTATGTGCTTTATACTATCGACGAAATTATGAATGCTCCTCACATAATAAATGAATTGAGACTTGTTAAATAATTTTAATTATAACGAATAGGTAATAGGTACGACGATTAGAGAATCATCGTACCTATTTTATTTCACGATCATTTGTTTCAAAACTTAACAAAAACGTAACATTCTAATTAACAAAATGTCCTGTAAGATTGTTAACTTTGCAGCGGAAAAAAAAACTTGACATTTGTTGATGAAAAAAACAATCCTGTTTTCAATCATTTTAGTAATTCTAAGTTCTTGTAATAACAATGGAAAGAATGACAACCACTCCAAACCGGGTATGTCAATTTCTGGTGCTGGAGCTACATTCCCCTACCCTTATTACAATATCGTTTTTCGAGATTATATGAGAATTAATCCGGAAATAGTAGTGAATTACGGTGCTATTGGTAGTGGCGGTGGTATTCGAAGTCTAAGAGATAAATCAGTGGATTTTGGAGCTAGTGATGCGTTTCTGAGTGATAAAGAAATTGCCTCTATGCCTGAAATAGTGCATATCGCTACCTGTATGGGTGGTGTTGTTATGGCTTATACTTTACCCGAAGTAGATAGCCTGAAACTGACTGGACCTATTGTCGCAGATATGTACTTGGGTAAAATAACTCGTTGGAATGATCAACGTATTCGTACTGAAAATCCAAATATTAAACTTCCCGACTTGGAAATTACTCCCGTATATCGTTCAGACGGTAGTGGAACTACTTATGCGTTTTCTGAATATCTTTGCAAAGTTAGTCCCGAATGGAAAAGCATTATGGGTAAAGGAAAAGCTCTTAAATGGGAGGCTGGTATCGCAGCAAAAGGAAATCCGGGTGTTGCGGGTATCGTACAACAGACTCCGGGTGCAATTGGATACATTGGTTCTGAATTTGCACTAACTTTAAAATTGCCGACGTCTAAAATCAAAAACAAATACGGAAATTACGTTGAAGCTAACCTTGAAAGTATTTCGGCGGCTGCTAATGTCGACTTACCTGATGATATGCGTGCAACCATTTCTGATTCTGCCGATCCAAACGCTTATCCAATGAGTTTATTCACTTGGTTATTGGTTTTCAAAGATCAACAATATGATAAACGAACCAAACAGGAAGCACAACAGTTGATAAACTTACTGGAATATATAATCAGTCCGCAAGGTCAGGGAGTGGCTGCTCAAATTAATTATGCTCCTTTATCCAAACAAGCGGTTAATAAGACACAAACACTCATAGAGTCGATACATTATGGTAATGAACAACTCGAATTCCATTTCAAATCTGACTCTGTTAAACAGACTACAGATTCACTGGATTTAACAGTGGATAATTCAATAGATAGATAATGAAAGATAAAATTTTCAAAAGCCTACTATTCTTCTCGGCAGTATTTATCCTGATTCTTACAGCAGGTATAATTTATGCACTTGTGGGCAAATCTCTCCAAGCATTTCAGGAATATGGTATTTGGGGATTTATGTCCAACGCTGAATGGGATCCTCGATCGGCAACTGAAGAATATGGTGCTCTCTCATTTATTGTGGGAACACTTTATACGTCATTCTTCGCATTAATAATTTGTATCCCTTTTTCTTTTGCTGTAGCACTTTTCACAGGTGAATATTTTAAAGGCAGAAAAGTGGCTTCAATTGTGGGTTCAATCGTAAATCTTTTAGCTGGTATTCCTTCAATAGTATTCGGACTTTGGGGCTTTTATTCTATTCGTCCACTTGCAATTGAACTGGGAGTTAATGCTCAAGGTTTTGGTATTTTTACTTCATCTGTAGTTCTTGCAATGATGATTATTCCTTACGCATCTTCTTTAAGTTCAGAATATTTGACTATGGTTCCTAAAAAACTGAAAGAAGGGGCTTATAGCTTGGGAGCCACAAGATTAGAAGTTATAACTCATGTGAGTATACCTATGGCAAGATCTGGCATCGTTTCATCTTTTATTTTAGCTCTTGGTCGTGCTTTAGGCGAGACAATGGCTGTGACAATGCTGATTGGTAATACGAACAATATACCCTCAGGATTGCGAGATACAGGAAATACAATGGCTAGTATTATAGCTAATCAGTTTGGTGAAGCGGATGGATTAAAGTTAAGCGCACTTATTGCAATTGGTTTATTGTTGTTTATAATTACAGCAATAATCAATCTTATTGCTAAACTTATCATGAACAAATTAACCAATGCATAATGATGAATGATCAAGTTTCAAATATAAAACGCCGTAACAAAACAGATAAAGCTGTTTATGTCTTAATAATCGCTTTTGCTATTCTTGCAATGGTTCCTCTGTTTTTAATTATCGGTGAGGTTATAATCAAAGGTCTGCCAAACTTCAATTTGAGGTTGTTTACTGAAGTCACCCCCTCTTCTATGGATGCAATGCTTGCAAAAGCAAATGGAGACCCCATCCCGGGAGGTATTCTAAATGGTATAACAGGTACACTACTTATCGTTGGATTAGCTATCTTATTGACAATTCCAATCGGTTTATTTATTGGAATTTATCTGGCTGAACACCAAACTTCTAAGTTTGCTAAAATAGTGAGTTTTCTTACTGATTTAATGCAAGGTATTCCTTCTATAGTGGTAGGTATAATAGCCTATGCTTGGGTAGTAAAACCATTTGGTGGATATTCGGCATTAGCAGGAAGTGTTGCTCTTACAATAATGATGCTCCCAATGGTGGTTAGATCAACTGAGGAGACACTAAAAATGCTTCCTATCTCATTAAAAGAAGCGGGTCTATCACTCGGATCATCATACACTAATGTTGTTTTTAAAGTATTGATCCCATCAGGTTTCGGTGGAATATTTACAGGTATATTATTGGCTATCTCTCGAGTAATGGGAGAAACAGCCCCCTTGATGCTTACCGCTTTAGGCGCATCAATAGTAAATTGGAATATTATGGAACCTACAAGCGCAATTCCATTGCTAATATGGGATTTCTATAATGATCCTAATCTTGTGGAACTTGTTTGGTCCTCTTCTCTTTTATTATTGATTGTAATCTTCTTATTGAATTGGTTAGCAAAACTTATAGCACGCAAATGGAAAATATGATAATTGATAAAAAAGCAAAACCGATATTGAAACTTAATGATGTTTCAGTTTCTTATTCACCTGAAAAAAAAGCCGTTAAAAATGTATCGGCAGATATTTATCCAAATACAATTACGGCTATAATGGGGCCATCAGGATGTGGAAAAAGTACACTTCTTCGTGCCATTAATAGAATACATGAATTGTACCCTAATATTTCAACAACAGGAGATATTCTATTGAAAGGTGAAAGCGTATTTGGTATGAATCCAATGGATGTACGACGTATGGTTGGAATGGTGTTCCAAAGTCCAAATCCTTTTCCAACAATGAGTATATACGATAATGTATTGGCTGGATACAATTTGAACGGAATAAAATTGAATAAAAAGAGGAAAGACGAACTTGTTGAAGAGAGCCTGAATGCAGTAGCTTTATGGGATGAAGTGAAAGACGTAATGAATAAACGTGGGTCTTTTCTTTCCGGTGGTCAGCAACAACGTTTATGTATAGCACGTACTTTAGCTTTACAACCCGAAGTCATACTAATGGATGAACCGACTTCAGCACTCGATCCAATTTCTACCAATAAAATTGAAGAATTATTACTTCAATTGAAAGAGAAATTTACTATAATTATAGTTACACACAATATATCACAAGCTGCACGTATTTCAGATAAATCTATGTTTATGTTTTTAGGTGATTTAGTTGAATTTGACGATACAAAACAGATGTTCACTAAACCAAGAAACAGGAAAACAGAGGAATATCTGACAGGTGTTTTCGGGTAAATTGTAAATTAGTTTTATTAAAATGAATTTAATTAGTATTTTTGAATAAAAATATATGACTATGGAAAGTAACGGTAATTTATTCGTAAGCAATATAAAAAATCGCTATTTAGATGAACTTCAGGACGATTTTCAGATTTTAGCTGAGATTGTTTTGTCACAATTGGAACAATTAAAATTATTGATTAATAATACTGATGACGAAAATGTACATAAACTATTATCCCGAAACGAAAAACTTATTGACTCTCTTGATTTATCAATAAAGGAAAAAGTTATAAACGCGATAATACTGTTTACTCCTAAAGCTGTTGATTTAAGAAAGATCATGACGTATTACGACATGACTATTTCAATGGAACGTGTTGGCGATCTAATAAATAATATAGCTAAATCTATTAAAAAAACAGACTTTACTATTGAAGGCTTTAGTGAATTCGCTAAGTATCTTGAAAAAATGCAAGAATATGCAAGCGAAATGCTCAAGAGTGCTGTTTTTTCATTTAATGGAGAAAACTATGAAATGGCTTATCAAACTATTCTAAAGGATAATAAAATAGATAAATGGGATAAGAAAATAGAAAAACATATTGCTGAAGCTTTTCAAGATAAAACACTTAGCAACCAAATGTTGCTAAACATAATGCATATAAATGTTATATCTTATTATATTGAACGCATTGCAGATAAAGCTGTAGATATATCATCAGCAGCGATTTATCTTATTGAAGGAAAAGATGTTCGTCATGATCCATCGTTAAGTAAAAAACATAAAGGAGATACAGATTCATCAGAAACAGAACAAACTCCTGAATAATTGATTCTTTAATATTAATAGTATGTCTGAGCAAAGAATATTAGTCGTTGATGACGAAAAAGATATTTGCAATATCCTACAATTCAATCTCGAAAATGTAGGTTATATAGTAGATACAGCATATTCTGCAGAAGAAGCATTGAATACTCTTTCCGACGTACATAATCTGATAATATTAGATGTAATGATGGGAGGAATGTCGGGATTCAAAATGGCAGAACATTTACGTAATATACTAAAGAATCCTGTACCAATAATATTTCTAACAGCAAAGAATACTGAAAACGATATGTTGACTGGCTTTTCATTGGGTGGCGACGATTATATCGCAAAGCCATTCTCAATAAAAGAGGTTATAGCAAGAGTAAGTGCGGTATTAAAACGAGCTTCTTTAGTAAAACCGTCATTGCAGACTAGATGGTCTTATAGAGATCTGATTATCGACCTCAATACAAACCATGTGACAATTAATAATGAAGAAATATCATTAACAAAAAAAGAGTTTGAAATACTCGTATTGTTAGCTCAAGCTTCTCCAAATGTTCTTACACGTAGCGAAATATTGAACAGCGTTTGGGGGGAAAATGAGTTTGTGTTGGAACGAACGGTGGATGTTCATATAACTCGATTGAGAAAAAAACTTGAAGATTACTCTTCCATTATTGGTAATCGTTCTGGATTTGGATATTTCTTAAATGTCGATCCTAAAAACGAAGGATGAAAAAAATACATCTCTCATATAAAAAACGCATAATAATTCTTTTCTCTCTTATTATTACTCTTTTTACAATAGGTATCATTTTTTTTGAACACTATCAGGTAAGAAAAGAACGGACTAAGAGCATGGAAATGATATTGGATAAATATGCAGAAACTGTCCATCATTTCATAGAAAAGAATAATCTAATTTCAAATAACAGATTAGCGCTTACCGAAGATGTTGTGCAATTTTTTCCCGATACAATAAGAATAACCATAATTAACTGGGATGGAGTAGTTTTATACGATAATAGGGTTGATGCTAAATTTATGGAAAATCACCTGAAACGACCTGAAATCCAAAAAGCTATTTATAATAAGTCTGGTTCAAACATACGTCAATCTACTAGTACAAATAGCAAATATCAGTATTATGCTAAAAAATACGATGACTACTTTGTAAGGGTAGCTCTTCCTTATAACATGGAATTAAATGCATTTTTAAATTCAGGAAACAGCTTTGTTTATTTCATCGTTTTATTCTATTTAATATGCGTTTTACTAATGTTCTATTTTGCAAATCAGTTTTCTAAGTCTATCCAGGGTTTGAAAGAATTTTCTATGGGACTTAAATCAGGACAGAATGTATCTCTTCCTTCATCGTTTGTAATGAACGATGAAGTTCATGCAATAAGCTCCGATATTATAGAAAATTACAAGTTACTACAGGACAACAGAAAAAAACTTGTTCTTGAAAGGGAAAGATTATTACAGCATTTCCAATATTCGGAAGAAGGAATTGCAATTTATTCTGCTGAAGGTGTAAAAATATATGCAAACTCTCATTTTTTGCAATACCTTAATGTAATTGTAGATAAACCAACACTTGAAGCTGAATCTATACTGAAAGATATAAATTTTGACGACTTTATTGATTTCTGGAAACATCATAATGTGGATGATAACGTTTATTCTCGAAGAATCGAAAAGAATGGTAAACAGTTCAATATAAGAATGATTGTTTTTGATGATAATAGTTTTGAAATTAATATCAGCGATATCACAAAACAAGAGAAAACTCGTTTATTGAAACAGGAAATGACAAATAATATTGCACATGAATTAAGAACTCCGGTTGCAAGTATTCGTGGTTACCTGGAAACAATTCAAAATTTAAACAAGAATGATGAGGAACGACGCAATAATTTTTTGGAAAGAGCATATATCCAAACTATCAGATTGTCTGAATTGATACAGGATATCAGCATGCTTACAAAAATTGAAGAAGCATCAAATCGTTTTACTCTTGAAGACGTAAAAATAAAACAATTACTGGATGATTTGTATTCTGATTTGGAAGAAAAAATCAAAATACATAACGACAGGTTGACAATTGATGTTAATGAATCAATTATAATTTATGGTAGCAGATCTCTGTTATATTCAATCTTTAGAAATCTAATAGAAAATGCACTTGCATACGCAGGTGAAGGTATCGAAATTGGAGTAAGATGCTACTTGGAAACAAATGAAGCTATTTATTTTGAAGTTTATGACAATGGCATCGGTATAGAGGAAAAACACCTTGTACGAATTTTTGAGCGCTTTTATAGAATAAATGAAGGTCGTACCCGAAATACAGGTGGCTCAGGTTTGGGATTGTCTATTGTTAAAAATGCTGTTCTTTTTCATCATGGTGGAATTGTTGCTAGAAATAAACCGGAAGGGGGACTTTCTTTCCTGATTACTTTTCCTAAACCTGGCAAAAAACCGACAATATTAAATGAATTCGACAACTAATAAACAATACATTTAACTTACATTCTGCTACTTTATTTCCTATTATCGAACCTTTATTTTAATATTAGGTGGCAAAAAGACATTTATTTTATCAAAATAAAAACAATTGAATATTTCAGAATTACATGTTAAATTATTTGTTTAAATCAAAAGATATCGTACATTTGTGTATTAATCAGGCTTGAAAACGAATGAAACAATATCAGGATTTACTGCAACACGTAATAAATGAAGGAATTAGAAAAGATGATCGAACAGGCACAGGTACAATAAGCGTTTTTGGTCATCAAAGTAGATTTTCTTTACGTGAGGGTTTTCCACTAGTTACTACAAAGAAAGTTCATTTAAAATCTATCATATACGAGTTACTATGGTTTTTGAACGGAGATACAAATGCCAAATATCTTCAGGATCATGGCGTGCGTATATGGAACGAATGGGCTGATGAAAACGGTGATCTTGGACATATTTATGGATATCAATGGCGATCATGGCCGGATTATGATGGAGGACATATTGACCAAATATCACAAATTGTAAACCAAATAAAAAATACCCCGGATTCAAGAAGACTAATCGTTAGTTCATGGAATGTTGCGGATTTAAAGAACATGAAACTGCCGCCTTGCCATACATTTTTTCAATTCTACGTTGCTGATGGTAAACTAAGTCTTCAACTTTATCAAAGAAGTGCAGATCTATTCCTCGGCGTACCATTTAATATCGCATCTTACGCTCTTTTATTGCAAATGATGGCACAGGTTACTGGACTCGAGGCAGGGGATTTTGTACACACTTTTGGCGATGCACATATTTATTTGAATCATTTAGATCAAGTTAATTTGCAGTTATCACGCACTCCTCGCCCACTCCCAATCATGAAAATCAATCCGGATGTAAAGGATATCTTTAGTTTTAAATATGAAGATTTTGAACTCACCGGTTACGACCCATATCCGGCAATAAAAGGAGAAGTATCTGTTTAATAGGATAAGATGAGAATATATGAAAAATTATAACCAAAAGATTTCAATCATTGTTGTGGCCGATGAAAATAACGCTATCGGTAAAGACAATGAATTGTTATGTCATCTGCCAAATGATTTAAAGCATTTCAAGCAAGTAACATCAAATCACACAGTTATAATGGGAAGTCGGACTTATAAATCTTTACCTAAAGGGGCTTTGCCAAATAGAACAAATATAGTTTTGACTTCAAACAAAAATCCAAATTTTCCAGGATGTTTAATAGCGCATTCAATTAAAGAGGCATTAGAATTTTGTAATGATGAAGAAGAAGTATTTTTTATTGGAGGTGCAAAAGTATACAATTCAATAATTAACTTGACTGATAGATTATATCTAACACGTATACATCACACATTTGATAAGGCAGATACATTCTTTCCTGAAATCAATTCTGCAGATTGGAAAATAATTGAAGAAGAATATCATTCTGCAGATGATAAAAACGCTTATAATCACACTTTTCAACTGTACGTGCGTAAAACAAATTAAGTTATATTACCGCTTGAGATGGTAACAAATTCTTGGCATAGTTTTATAGAAGGTAATGACTCTGCTTTCGATGAGATTTACAGTCAATACTTTACAGAGCTTTTTGCTTATGGCATAAAGCTTGGCTTTGACAATGACTCATGTAAAGATGCTATACAAGATGTATTCTTCAATATCTATACTTCCAAAAACAAATTAAAACACATCAAGAATATCGAATTCTACTTGTTACGATGTTTAAAAAACAAGTTATTCGACTTTCACGCTAATGAAATACAACTGAATAATATCAATGAAAATGAATTGTTATTACCTGATAACAGCCCTACAATTATTGATGAGATCATTCATGAAGAAAAACAAGTTCTGCTGAAAGAAAAACTGAACCGCATTCTTAAAATACTATCACCAAAGCAAAAGAAAATTATTTATTACTACTATAATTTAGATTTAGACTATAACGAAATTGCATTAATTCTAAACAATAGTCCCGAATCTGTTAGGAAAACAATATATCGGTCTCTAAAAAAATGTAAAAACTCAATTTAATATTTTATTGACTTTTTATAAAAGAGATTCTTTGTTTATTGTAGTTAATTTTAGTTAAAAGCGTCCCGCTTTTGTTAAAAAGCTAGTCTTTATATATATATAACATTAATCAAGTTTTAAAATTAAACATTCTTGCCTATGGAAACAACCTTTTAAACAATTACTAGAAATTACAGTTTATTGAACCTTTATTAAGAAAAACGTAAATCTATAAATTAAATCAAAATTTAATAATATGAATAAAAACAAAGAAAATCAACCAGTACGTAAAAAACATCAATTACTAAAAATTACCAATTTAATTTTAATGTTTACCTTGTTAGGTGTTTTTTCCGTAACAGCAGAAAACTCAAATTTTCTACCAAAAACAAGTTCAGCTCCATCAAACAATTCAGCAAATGTTAAGTTTGATCAGGCAAAAAAGACTATTAAAGGAACGGTTGTGGATATTAATGGAGATTTCATAATCGGAGTAAACATCGTCGAAGTTGGTACATCAAACGGAACAACAACAGATATTAATGGAACATTTATTTTGGAGGTGGACAACAATGCAACAATACATGTATCATATATTGGTTATCTTCCTCAAAGTATTAATACAACAGGACAAACAAATTTTTCTATAACTTTACAAGAAGACACAAAAGCTTTAGAAGAAGTTGTGGTTGTTGGATATGGTACATAAAAGAAAGAAAATCTTACAGGTGCAGTTTCAACAGTTGATGTTAGCAAAACATTAGAGGCTCGTCCATATTCAGATATATCTAAAGCTCTTCAAGGAGCGGTTCCAGGTCTATCAATTGTAAATAGTAGTGGTAAACTCGGATCACAACCAAGTATAAGCATACGTGGATTAGGTACTCTAAGTAATAGCGAAACAAGCAAACCTCTAATCATCGTGGATGGTGTTCCAATGGAAGATCTTTCTCTGTTAAACACACAAGACATACAAAACATATCTGTACTTAAAGATGCGGCTTCTACTTCTATATATGGAACGCGTGCTGCATTTGGAGTTATATTAATTACAACAAAATCAGCTGCTAAAGTCGAAAGGGTATCGGTAAATTATACAAATAATTTCGCATGGGACACACCTACAATTCTTCCCAATTATCCTGATGTGCCAACACAGTTAAATGCACTGATTGCAGCAAACGGTCGTGCTGGTTTAGCTAATGAACTATTCGGCATGTATTTGGATGTTATGTTGCCTTATGCTGAAAAATGGAGAGACGAACATAAAGGAGAAAAAATTGGGTATCAGGAAATGGTACTGGATAAAGACTTTGTACTGGATAAAAATGGAGTTGGTATGTATTTTGCCGATTGGGATGTTGTAAACATCATGTTTCGCAAATGGAGACCGGCTCAAAGTCATAACTTATCAGTTCAAGGGACTAGTGGAAAAACATCTTATTACATGTCGGTAGGTTATAACCATGACGAAGGGGTTATGGAATTTAATCCTGACAAGATGAATAAATGGACAACCATGTTAAATGTAACAACAGAAGTAAAAGATTGGCTGCAAGTGGGGTCTCGCATAAATTTCAGCAACAAGGATTATAAGGGCCCGGCAACAAGACGAAACACTTATGAATATATGTGGCGCTGGGGTAGCTTTTTTGGTCCTTACGGAACATACCAGGGAACAGATTTCAGAAATGATATTGCTTACAGAAAACAAGCGGGCGACTGGACTGATAATGATACTTTTATAAGACTGGGAGGATTTGCCAAAGCTAAACTAGCTGAAGGACTTACCCTGAATGCTGATTATACATATAACATTGAAAATTATACTTATAAAGCTGCTTATATTCCATTAAAAGGTTGGAATTCATGGGGAGGAGCAATCGATAATCCAATTAACTTCACAAGTAGTTCTTATTTGGAACAACAATCAAGTAGAAGTAAATCATATGCATTAAACATTTTCGGAAACTATGAATTCACATTGGCAGATAATAATAACTTTAACTTGATGTTAGGTGGAAATGCAGAAAGTGGATCGTATGAAATGCATTATTCAAGAAGAGATGACCTCTTAGATTATAATATGCCTGAATTTAACTTGGCTACAGGTGCTCAATCTGTTAATGGATCACATTCAAATTGGGCAACAGCTGGATATTTTGGTAGGATAAATTATGACTACCAGGGAAAATGGTTACTTGAACTCAATGGCAGATATGATGGATCATCAAAATTCCCGGCGAACGATCGTTGGGCGTTCTTTAAATCTGCTTCAGCTGGTTATAGAATTAGCGAAGAAGCTTTTTTCGATCCAATTAAAAACATTATAAGCAACGCAAAAATTAGAGCATCATTTGGTGAAGTCGGTAACCAGGCTGTTGGTAATAACATGTATCTGGCAACAATGGCAAAACGTACAGATGCTAACACTCATTGGCTGGATAACGGTGGCGTTAAAGTGGTCGCTTATGATCTTCCTAAACTTGTATCTTCAACTTTAAAATGGGAAAGAATACAAACACTGGATTTTGGTGCGGATCTGGGATTTTTCAATAATGACCTGAATGTGTCTTTCGACTGGTACCAAAGAACAACTAAAGATATGTTGGCACCTGGAAAAACAATGCCGGACGTATTGGGTGCTTCGGCTCCTTATGTGAATGCTGGAACGCTAAGGACTAACGGATGGGAACTGGTTCTCGACTGGCGTCATAAATTTAACGACCTTACTGTTTACGCTGGCGTTAACATTGGTGATTTTGTTACTGATATCGTAAAATGGGATAATGACACAAAATTGCTTAACAGTTATTATAGCGGAAAAAGATATGGCGATATTTGGGGATTCGAAACGGAGCGTTATTTTACCAAAGATGATTTCAATACGGATGGATCTTATAAACAAGGTGTTGCATCTCAAAAAGGATTGGAACAGGGTACGTTTGTTTTTGGACCTGGTGACATCAAATTCAAAAATTTGAATGATGATGGAGTTATTGACGGAGGAAAAGGAACAGCGGATGATCATGGTGACTTAAAGGTTATTGGTAACTCAACTCCAAGATATCAATATGGTATTCGATTGGGCGGTGATTGGAAAGGGTTTGATTTAGATGTGTTTTTTCAAGGCGTAGGAAAACGCTCTAACTGGACGCAAAGTGCTTTTGTAATGCCAATGATGCGAGGTGCGGATGCTATTTATGAAAATCAAATAAACTACTGGACAGAAGAAAATCCGGACCCAAATGCAGATTATCCAAGATTATTCCCGGGTAACGCAGGAAGAGGTACTATAGCTGTTTTGGCACTGGGAAATCATAACTTCTATCCCCAAACAAAGTATATTGTTAACATGGCATATCTTCGTTTGAAAAACTTGACGCTTGGTTACACTTTACCTCAAAATGCAGCAAATAAAATTTTTATGCAAAAGGCACGTATATATTTTAGTGCTAACAACTTGGCTGAATTAATTAATAAAAGTAATGCGCCTATCGACCCTGAAGTAAATGATGCTCAAGGTAGCTTGGGAAATGGAACATGGGGACGAATAGATCCTATGTCAAGAACGGTATCGTTTGGTTTACAGCTTACTTTTTAAATAATAATAATATTAAAAGCATAGAAAAAATATGAAGAAATCAATAATATATTTAATAGCAGTCCTGACTTTGAGCTTAAATTCATGCACTGACTTTTTAGAAAAAGGTCCGCTGGATACATTTACTAATGATAACTTTTGGACTAGTGAGAAAAATGTAGAAGGATACGCTAATACTTTTTATGAGGATTTTGTTGGATATGGGAATGCGGGTGGATCTGGACTATTTTATTTCAGAACATTATCAGATGATCAGGCTGGTAATAGCTTCGCGGATTGGTCGTTCAAAAATGCACCTGCTAGCAGCGGCGACTGGAGCGACACTTACATCGAAATCAAAAGGGCAAACGTTCTTATACAAAATGCGCCAAATGTAAATATGAGCGATGCGGCAAAAAATCATTGGGTTGGAGTTGGAAGATTAATGAGAGCATGGCAATACTATCAAATAGTACGACAATTTGGTGATGTTCCTTGGGTTGATAAGGTGCTTGATATTCAAGATCAGGAATATCTTTATGGACCACGAACCAACAGAGATATTGTTATGGACAATGTTCTTGAAGATCTAAATTTTGCCACTCAAAACATGTATGATAATACTTCAAAAATCACGCTTAATAGAAATGTGGCGTATGCAATGAAAGCTGAAATTTGCTTGTATGAAGGGACTTTCCGAAAATATAGGAAAGCTGAAGATGGACAGTCTGCACCTGATGCTACAGGAGCAAATAAGTTCCTTACGGAAGCAAAATCTGCTGCATCATATTTAATGGACAAAAGCTTTAAACTGAATGATTCTTATCAAGGAAATTATAATTCAACAAACTTGAATACAAATACTGAAATGATTTTCTATAAGGCTTATAAACAAAGCATTTTTGTACATTCATTGATTGCATATATTAGTTCGTCAACTCAAATTAGTGGCATGACTAAAGATGCGTTTGAATCATATTTGTTTACTGATGGAAAACCATTGGCGCTTACAAGCCTTAATAAAAATGATGCGGCTCAAAGATTGACTGGAACAAAAATAGTTGGAGGAAAAGTGGTTCCTGATACGGTACTTTCAATCTCTAAAATATTACCACTTCGTGATAAAAGATTAGCACAAACAATTGATACGGCTTTGTGCTATGTAAACAGAGGATTCACACGTTTTGGAACAGGAATTTCTATGACATCATCAACTGGTTATGGGGTTTCTAAATATGATAATAAGAGCCTCGATAATATGTATAGAAATCAAACAAATGCGAATTTTACGCATGCACCTATCTTCTGGTTATCAGTCGTTTATCTACAATACGCAGAGGCTTGTGCTGAATTGGGAAGCATTACTCAAGCGGATCTTGATAAATCAATTAATAAACTGAAAACAAGAGCTGGATTGCCTCCATTAAACGTGAATGTTGGATTCTCAGACCCGGCAAACGATATGGGGGTAAGTGATCTGATTTGGGAAATTCGTAGAGAACGTCGTACAGAATTGATGTTTGATAATTGGACGCGTTACTGGGATTTAATTCGTTGGCACCAACTGGATAAACTGGATTCAACAACTAATCCTGATATACTTCTGGGGGCAAATATCGTTAATGATCCGACAAATAAAACAGTCGATAAAGTGGGAAATTATATTGATGGAAGTAAGGATAAGACAAGAACTTACGATAAAAAACATTACTGGTACCCACTTCCTACAGATCAGATTTCTCTGAATCCTCAATTGACACAAAACCCTGGTTGGTAAAAGATTTAGAAAGCTAAAAAAAAGTAAATTTAATCGTTCATAATTTTCATTTGTAACTAGTCCTAATTATACTGTAAGTACTTTAGGACTAGTTGTTTTACTTATATAACAAAACCTCAATAATGAAAAATATAGTTCCTCTGATATTATTATTAATTTCCGCAACTTGCTATGGGCAATCTTCATGGATTCGAGTAAATCAAATTGGCTATCTCGAAAATGATATAAAAGTGGCTGTTTGGATTAGCAAAGAAAACAAAATTGTTGAAAGGTTTGCTTTAATTGATGCTGATACAAAAAAAACAGTTTATACGGGTATTCCTAAAAATACGGGGACTTATGGTGGGTTTAAATCGACATACCGACTTGATTTTTCAAAAGTTACTAAACTGGGGAATTACTATCTTCAGATAAATAAAATTAATTCACCTGTTTTTAAAATTGGCAATAATATTTATGCTGATGCTACAGATATTCCATTAAAATATATGCGTCAACAACGATGTGGGTATAACCCTTTCTTAAAAGATTCATGCCATATACATGATGCTATTTCTGTGGAGGATCCTCAAGAAAAAAGAAATGGAAAATATTACAATACTACTGGAGGTTGGCACGATGCTTCAGATTATCTGCAATATGTGGCGACTTCAGCAAATGCTGTTTATCAAATGCTTTTTGCTTATAGTAAATTTCCTGAAGCTTATGGCGACAAATATCAGTCTAATGGCGACGACGGAGCTAACGGAATTCCTGATATACTAGACGAAGCTAAATGGGGCTTGGATTGGCTGGTGAAAATGAATCCGGATAAAGAAACTTATTTTAATCAACTGGCAGACGACCGAGATCATGCTGGATTTGTTCTGCCTAATAATCAAATGGTCGATTATGGATGGGGACCTGGAAAGGAACGGCCAGTTTATTTCTGTAGCCCAAAACCGCAAGGGTTATTTAAATACAAAAATAGAAGCACGGGATTGGCCTCAACAATGGGAAAATATGCTTCGGCTTTTTCGCTGGGGGCAAAAGTGTTGGAAAAATTCTATCCTGAATTCTCAAAATTACTCTTCGAAAAGGCGACTGATGCTTATCAAAATGGAGTGAACAATCCGGGAGCATGCCAAACAGCACCGGGAGGTGCACCGTATTTCTATGAGGAGGATAACTGGTCGGACGACATGGAACTGGCGGCACTTGAATTGTTCTCTGTTTCAGGGAATTATGATTATTTGATACGGGGTATGAATTATGGGCGACTGGAACCGGTAACGCCGTGGATGGGAGCCGACTCAGCACGTCATTATCAATGGTATCCTTTCATAAATATCGGACATTATAAACTGGCAAGCCAAAATAAAAATCAAAGGGCAGCGCAGGAATTCATCAGAAATATGCGTAGCGGATTACAACGGGTCAAAGATAGAGCTCAAAACAATGCTTTCTTGAATGGAATTCCATTTATATGGTGCTCAAATAATCTTACGGTTGCATTTATCACGCAATGTCGTCTATATCACGAAATTACAGGGGACTCGTCTTTTCTTGAAATAGAAAATGCGATGCGCGACTGGCTAATGGGATGCAATCCGTGGGGTACTTCAATGATTGTTGATTTTCCTTCAAATGGTGATTCTCCTACCGATCCTCATTCCGCTTTTACGCATCTTCAGAATTTTCCTATTACTGGGGGATTGATAGATGGACCAATTTATGCTTCTATTTTTAATAGCATAATTGGGGTTTATCTTTCTCAAGATGATGAATATGCTCCTTTTCAATCGAAAGAGGTGGTTTATCATGATGATTTTGCCGATTATTCAACGAATGAGCCGACAATGGATGGAACGGCTTCTCTGTCTTATTATTTTGGTTACTTGAGTTCATTTGCACAAAAAAATGCTAAGAATGATTGTGCAATTACTCGTGGTGATAGAAATAAAAAACAATTATCAATTGTTTTTACTGGACATGAATTCGCCGATGGGGCTGACAAAATAAGTAATGTACTGAAAAAAAACAAGGTTAAGGCTTCTTTTTTTCTTACTGGCGATTTTTATAGGGCTTACCCAAATCTGACTTTGAAACTGCAAAAAGAGGGTCATTATATGGGACCTCATTCTGATAAACATCTTTTATATGCGGATTGGAATAAACGGGACTCTACCCTACTCTCAAGGGCGCAATTTGAAAAGGACATAAATGATAATTATATTACTATGACTCAAATTGGTCTGACAATAGATAGTGCAAAATATTTTATGCCTGCTTATGAATGGTATAATAATGATATCTGTAATTGGACACAGGCAATGGGAATAAATCTTGTGAATTTTACTTCCGGCACTTTCACAAATGCGGATTATACTACACCGGATATGAAAAACTATCGCTCTTCGCAAAATATTATTGAAAATGTGCTCAAACTGGAACAAATGAATGGGTTGAATGGATCAATCTTGCTGATTCATATCGGTACACACCCGCTGCGTACAGATAAATTCTATAATTCTCTGGATAAACTAATCATTGAACTAAAGAAAAGAGGATACAACTTCTTGAGAATTGATGGATTGTTGGATCAAACAAATTAACTTTGTGTCGTCCTGACATTCTTCACGTTCCTCTCACATTCCTCTCACTATGGTCTCACATTCTTAACTAATATATATGGCGACAATTAACTTAATTTGTTTAACATTGATGGCTAAAACAATATAATATGGTTAACTTTAGTTAATTGCGTCCGGACTTGGTTAATTTGAATGTCTATATTAAAAAGCCCTAAATTGCGTTTCGACCATTTATGAATTGTAACGATTTTTTAAATAACGACCTATTTATCCTGTGGATGATTAGTCCAACTAAAGAGCTTGATGCTTATTGGAAAAAGTACCTGGATTCAGAAGAAGCATCGATAGAGGCTTTTAATGAAGCTATTGAAGAGTTTAATACTATTCGTTCCTTTAATCGGGATTCTTATAATACCGAAGAAAAAATAGTAAAACTTCGCTTGGATAAAAATATAGCAAACTTCAAAAAGAAGAAAAGGGCTATGTTCACAATCTTTACATCTGTGGCTGCAGCTCTTTTATTGATAATTAGCATGCCTCTTATAACCAAAAATTTTAATGGGAATAATGCTCATCAAGAGGTTATCATAGGTAGTAATACCAACAACGATGGAATACAACTGCTTTCGGGCGACGAAGTATTGTCTATTGGCAATAATTCCACTCTTGATCTAACAGAAAAGAATAATAATGTTATTATTCATGATTCTACTTCAAAAAAGGAAATAAAACTGAACGATATAAAAACAAATAAATTGATCGTTCCTTATGGTAAAAGAAGCTCAATAGTGTTGGCCGACGGATCTACCGTTTATTTGAACTCAGGATCGGAACTGACTTTCCCTGCTTCTTTTAATGGCAACACACGCGAAATTAATGCTGTTGGAGAAATATATATCGAGGTGGCAAAACAAAAAGAACCTTTTATTATTCATACTCCAAAATCTAATATTAGGGTTTATGGAACTACTTTTAATGTTTCTGCTTATGCTGAAGAGATAGAAGAATCTGTGGTTCTCGTTAACGGATCGGTACAAATAGAAAGCAATAACCAGTCTTTAATGCTGAAACCTAACGAACGTGCAGTAGTGAAAAATGGTGAAATAAGCACCAAAACAGTGGATATATCGGAATATGTTAGCTGGAAAAACGGATTCTTTAAATTATATAATTCACCTCTCAATGATGTACTAATGAAAATTGGAAGATACTATAATGTGGAATTTATCTATTCTAAAGATCTAATGCTGGAAGCAAAAACATGCTCGGGTAAACTGTTCCTGGCAGATAATATAAATGATGTCCTTAAGTCTTTTTCTCTTATGACAAATTTAATGTATAGGATAGATTCAGATAACAGAATCACTATAAGCAAATAATATTAAATATCTCAAAACCATTAAAAGTAAATTAGCCTATGAATGAAAAGGAACTTGAAAGTCTATTTTAAACCAAATGTACAATGAAAATTTTCAAACTTAAATATTTATGTATTAGTTAATTAATCTAAGCAACAAAGAATATGCAAAAAAACAACGTTAATCAATCACTACGAAAAAAGCATAAGTTTATAGAATACACTATGGTGTTTTTTATATTCACACTGTTATGCGTTTTTTCGGTTTCAGCTGAGAATCCATATTCTCAGTCTAAATCGGTGTCGCTGGATCTTAAAAATAGCACGCTGAAACAGGCACTCAACCAATTGGAAAAGAATTCGGATTACTTGGTACTTATAATGGATGATGCCGTAAGTAGTCTATCTAAAAAAGTGGATATTCATGTTAATAACAAAACTATTAATGAAATCCTTAATCAACTACTGAATGACAGCGGTTTAAGTTTCTCGATCGTAAACAGACAGATAACAATATTTAATGACCCTGCCAAATCTCAAAAAACAGAGACAACAATTCCTACTATAACTAAAGCGGAGGTGGACCAAACAAGGAAAACTATTCAGGGAACAGTAGTCGATATAAAAGGGGAAGCGGTAATTGGGGCTAATATTGTTGAAGTTGGTACTAACAACGGTACGGTAACTGATATTAATGGTAACTTCAACCTAAATGTTGATAATGAAGCTATTTTACGTATTTCTTTTATCGGGTATCTCGAACAAACAGTTAATACTCAAGGAAAAACAAGCTTTAACATCATTTTACGTGAAGATACCAAATCTTTGGATGAAGTTGTGGTTGTTGGATACGGAACTCAAAAGAAAGCAAACCTGACAGGGGCTGTTTCTTCAATAAATGTTGAAGATGTATTGGGAAGTAGACCGATTTCTGATGTGGGTCGAGGATTGCAAGGTACTATCCCTGGACTTTCGGTAACTATTTCAAGCGGTGAAGTTGGATCACAACCTACATTGAAGATTCGTGGACAAATTGGATCAATCGAAGGATCAAGTAACCCGTTAATCTTGGTTGATAACGTTGAAGTATCTAATCTGCAACTAATCAACCCTAATGATATTGAATCTGTTTCTGTGCTCAAAGATGCTGCGGCAAGCTCAATATATGGATCAAAAGCAGCTTTTGGAGTTATACTTGTTACTACAAAAAAAGGTGCGCTAACAGAATCTAACGAAATAACCTACTCTAACTTCATGTCTTGGCAAAAACCGTTTAAAGATATCGAAATTGCGGGAATCGAAGGACTTGAATATACTTTGGATGCACACAAAAATATGAATGGGGCTGGACCGGCTGGTGGATTCTGGAGAATAGACGACGAAAGCTTGGCTAAAGCTAAAGAATGGCAAGAAAAATATGCAGGGGTTGTAGGCACGTATGACCCGGTAATTTATGGAAGGGACTGGATCTTCAGAGATGGTCAAAAATATGGTTACCGTATTTATGATCCAGTTGAAACAATGGTCAAAAACTCTGCGTTCTCACAAAACCATAACCTTTCGCTGAACGGTAGAAGAAAAGATACAAGCTATAATCTGGGTATCGGTTATCTGGGACAGAAAGGTATGATGAAACCGGCTAAACATGATGATTTCAGAAGATATACCGGAAGCATTAGCTTGAACACAAAACTTACAGATTTCTTTTCTGTCAGAGGTGGGGCAATGTATTCTGATGCCACTAAAAGATATCCAAATTCAGCAACAGGTTTTAGCGCCGACCCATGGTTATATCTTTACAGATGGAGCCGCTTGTTCCCTACGGCAGTTAAGGATCATGGTAATGAAATTCGTGACCCATATTTTGACACTAAAAATGCTCACGATGCTATAAACAGAAATAGATATACGAATTTAAATCTGGGTACAACTATCGATTTTACGGATAAATGGGATCTAAAAGCTGATTATGCTTTCTCAAGTCAGTTTAATCAGAACTCGTCTTCAAGACCAACAATGTCAGGTGGTTTACACTGGTATGCTCCGGTTGAATGGAAAGACGAAAACGGTAATCAGGTTTATGTGGATGACGAAGGGAATGTGGTTGTGACAGGGGGAATGCCTGGCTATATGTTCCCAATGACTGAATATATATCGGCTGATCAAAGCTATATATATAAAAATACGTATGCATCGGACATGCACACACTGAATATTGTTTCTACGTATGACTTAATGCTAAACGATGCGCATAGATTCAACTTTATGCTGGGCTCAAACATCGTTGGAAATAAATGGGAAAGCCACTGGTCACAAAGAAATAACCTAATCGATAATAATAATCCACAGTTTGAATTTGCAGTTGGAACTCAACAATCTGGTGGAGGAACAAACTGGGATTCACAAGTGGGTTTCTTTGGACGAATGAACTATTCTTTCATGGATAAATATCTTTTAGAGGCTAACTTACGTTATGATGGAACATCTAAATTCCCGACTAACTTACGTTGGAGATGGTATCCGTCTTTCTCTGGTGGTTGGGTTATTACAAATGAATCTTTTATGGAACCGCTTAATCCTGTGTTGAGCTTTGCAAAACTAAGAGGTTCATGGGGTGTTATTGGCGATCAGTCTGTATCAAACAGCCTCTATTTGGCAATGATGGATATAGCTGAAAACAATTGGATCGGCAACAATGGTAAAAAGGTTTTCGAAATGGGTAACCCAAATGCTATTTCTGCGGGAATAGGATGGCAGGATATCGAAACAATAAACTTGGGACTCGATATGCGTTTCTTTAAAAACCAACTTGGATTTGTATTCGAATTGTATCAAAGATATACAAAGAACATGATTATAGCTGGTGAAGCGCTTCCTGCTACTTATGGAAGTACTGCGCCAAAAGGTAACTTTGGTAACCTGAGAACAAGAGGTTGGGAAATCGCAGCGGACTATTCTCACCGCTTTGAAAATGGTTTGAGAATTGGTGTTAACGCTAACCTCTCTGACGCTATTACAGATATCACTAAAGCAGCCGATTGGAACACTCCTTGGGAAAATAGATATATCAATAATACGTATACAACAGGAAAAAGATACGGGGATATTTATGGTTATGTAACTGATAGATTATACCAAAAGGGTGATTTTGTCTATGACGAGAATGGCAATTTCAAACAAACCACCATTATTTGGGAAGGAAATGCTAAGGTTACAAACCAACTGGCTGGTAATAATCCGGTTTATCAAACTTATTTTGAAGATGGTAACCAAATACTTCTCATGAAACCGGGTGATGTGAAATTTGTGGATGTAAACGGTGACGGATACATTACTCCGGGAAAAAGCACCTTTGGTGATCCGGGCGACAGAGTGGTAATAGGAAACACTACTCCAAGATACGAATACGGACTCAGACTAGATGCTGACTATAAAGGATTTGACCTCGCAGTATTCTTTCAAGGTGTTGGCAAAAGAAGCATCTGGGGTGACGGACAATTGGCAATTCCAGGATATCACGTAAAGGATGGAGCTATGCCTTTGGTATTTGCTAAAAATTATTGGAGGGAAGATAGAACAGATGCTTTCTACCCAAGAGCATGGAACTTGAGCGGCACGAATTCAGGTTATGTAATGGTTCCTCAAACACGTTATTTGTTGGATATGTCTTATTTTAAAATCAAAAACATCACTTTCGGATATTCTATTCCGGAAAGATTCCTGCAACATATCTATTTGAAGAATGCTCGCATTTATTGTTCATTGGAAAACTTCATTACTTTCGATAACTTGCACGGTCTTCCAATTGATCCTGAAGCTGTCTCCAGATACTCTATGTTAAGAAGTGAGGGTGAATATAATTTAGGACGTACGGGTACTTCCAATCCGACTTTCAAATCTGCTTCTTTAGGTGTTCAAATTAGTTTATAATAAAATGACTACTATGAAATTTAAATATACATTTATACTTTTACCATTACTGCTGATTGTAATTGGTTGTGAAGATTTCCTTGACAGACCACCTTTGACAAACGCAAATGACGAAACGGCCTGGACAAGCGAAGATAAATTGAGGTTGTATGCTAACCAGTTTTATCCTGATTTTTTTGTTGGATATGCTTCAGGATGGACCACCGGCTCCAGCTTACTAAGCTATGCTGATGCTCCGCTGGTTAATTATCTTTCAAGTGACGATGTTGTACAGAATGGCAGCCAGACTAACTTTACCCGTGCGGTACCAAGTAGCTCAATATGGAACTACGAATTGGTTCGTTCTACTAACATTATGGTTAATAGAATCGAAAACCGGATGAAAAGTATTCTGTCAACAGAAGCATATAACCATTGGTTGGGTGTAGCTAAATTCTTTAGAGCAGTAAAATATGCTGATTTAGTGAACACTTATGGTGATGTACCTTATTATAATCATGTTGTTGAGGATACAAATAAAGATGATTTGTATAAAGCACGTACGCCTCGAAACGAGGTCATGGATTCTGTTTACAACGACTTGAAGTTCGCAATGGAAAATGTTCGTTCAAATGATGGAGCACTTTATGTAAACAAATATGTTGTTGCTGCAATGGTTTCCAGAATCGCTTTGCATGAAGGTACTTGGCAAAAATACTATTACGAAAACAATGCGCAGGCACAGAAATTTCTTGAACTGGCAATTGAAGCTGGAGATTTGGTAATGAACAGCGATAAATATTTTATCGAAACAGATTTCAGAACATTATTTACATCGAGTGATCTTACTGGTAATGATGAGTGTATTTTATTCCGTAAATATGATGCATCCGTTAACGTTACTCACCATATCGCTTCTTACAGTAATCCTTTTGAATCATTGAATTATGGAGGAACTGCTGATCTAGTTCTATCGTTTTTGTGTAAGGACGGACAACCATGGCAAAACTCTACGATTGCTAATGCTAATATTTTTAGCGTCGATAGCTTGGTGAAAACAAGAGACTCGCGTTTTGAAGCTACGTTCTATTACAAACCTACTATCAATAGTAAAGGGTCATATTTATTCCCTGCTAAATTCTTTCCAAGATATGCTATTGCTATTAGAGAAGCTGGTGGTTCAACGCCTACAGAATTATCGGGAAATGTAAATATAACTGATTATCCTGTACTTCGTCTTTCTGAAGTTCTGCTAAACTGGATCGAAGCCAAAGCTGAAAATGCTACTCTTGGTGGTGCTGCTGTAACTCAAGACGATATAGATGAATCAATTAATGAGATCAGAGACAGACCATTGGCTCCAGAAGCAATTGCTAAGGGTGTTTCTAAAACGGCACCATTATCATTAGCTGAACTTCCCAATGATCCGGAAAGAGATTCGGATGTAAATCCTCTTATTTGGGAAATACGCCGCGAAAGAAGAATGGAGTTTGTCTTTGAATATTCCAGACTTGCAGATCTGAAAAGATGGACAAAATTGGAGTACATGGATACAGATGCAAATCCTTTCTTATTGTCGGGTGCTTGGGTTAATTTCCCAAAAGAAATGAGCTCTGAACTTAATTCAGCTAATGCAAATAAGTTTTCAATTGTGAAACTAAATGGTAGCGCCATTAACTTTAACGGTACTAACAAAGCTGAAATGGTTGGTTTTTATAAAGGTGCAGCGACCAAAGGCAGACAACCTTTCCTTAATCAATTAAATGTGAATCCATATTTGTCTCCGGTTGGTAAAACACAAATAGATGATTATGCAAGTAGAGGTTATGTTCTTCAACAAACTGAAGGTTGGCCTCAGAATTAATTAGAGTATAATAGATTAAATTATATAAGATGAAGAAAATATATCATATATCAATATTTTGGTCCATCCTGTTTTCATTGGCAGTACTCTCTTTTGTCTCTTGTGGTGAAGATTTTCCTACAAATATGGATTCGCCAAATGAAGTTGTATTAAAATCTCTAAAGGTTTTAAATGCAGGAGTTGACGGAAATACTGTAGTAGAAGGAGTTGTGGATGAAAACACTAAGAGTGTTTGGTTCCCAAGATTGGATGCAGAAACAAATGTATCAGCAATAAAATTTGAAGCTGAGCTCTCAGATGGGGCACATTTAGAAAAGGATACCTACGCATTTACATTCGAAGAAGGCAAAGATGCCAGCTCAGTTATTATTAAGGTATTGAACGAACCACGTTTTCGTGAATACAAAGTGACTCTTAGATTAAGAGTACCGGTATTTGGTGCTGATTTCTCTAAAAAACAAGTATACGACTATTCAGGAAATGAACTTGGAAACCCTGTTTATCCCACATTTACAGGTGCTTTGACAAGAGGTTCCAGTTTTGATGGTGAATATGTATTGATCGTAACACGTCATGCAACATTATCACATTTATTGAAAGTCAGCGACTTGAAAAACAATGTAATCACACCCATTGCTTTGAATCTTACTGGAGTTGCAGGCGGTACTTTTCCTGTAAATGTTGGAGCTAAAGTAAAAAATCATACTTATATAGCCAACCTCTCAGGAACCACCGGTATGAAGATTTATCACTGGACTGACCCAAGCATAGCACCTGAAGTAATACTTAATGTAGATCCTGCATCAATTCCCGGTGCCGGAAAACGTCATGGAGATAATCTATCGTATCACCTTGATGCTAATGGTAATGGATACTTCTTCTTTGGTGATAATGCTGTTACTGAAGTCCTTAGAATAAAAATAGAAAACTTTACTAATGTAACGGAAATAAAAGTGTTGCCAACACAAACAAGAGCTTCATTTAATATGAGCATGAATAGAGTTGAGCAAACAGATGATTATATCTTTTCTGGTTATGAAACTGGTAATGTTGTTCCATTAAGAGTTGTAAACAGCGATGGAGCTTTACTGTACGCAATGACTAATGTTAGTTCAGTTCCGTCTCAAAGTGCCGATGCAAGAGTCTTCCATTTCAATGGAGAAAGATATCTAATGATGGCAACTGCTCCTCGTTATTCGGGTAACGCCGTTCTTTATCTTTATGATATTACGAAAGGCGCAACAACTATTGATGCACTTAAGGAATTTGAGTTGGGAGATAAAATCCCCTTGCTCCAATATTCCATTGGTGGAGGTGTTAATACTTCACCGGCAACTCAAACCGGATATCATATTGTGAAGGATAACGAAGGTAAAGATTCATCACTATTACTTTATGCTGCTTCAAATGATGCAGGTTTTGCAATCATTGAAGTTCCTAAAAAGGTGTTGGACGAATAATATAAATCAATACAAATCGGACAGATAATAAATTGGTTATCTGTCCGATTTTACAACTCTTAATAAATTATTAATTAATGAAAAAGCATTCATTGTTCTTTATTCTGCTAACGGTAGTATTTTTTGTGGCTTGTAACAAGGAGCCCATAGATGTTACTCCTCCTGATGACAATCCAAATCCTCCACCGACTACTCAAGTTCAATTTCCTAAAAAGGAAATGAGGGGTGTTTGGATGGCCACAGTCTGGGAGCTTGATTGGCCTATGGGAAAATATGGTGTACAGGCACAAAAGGATCACTACACTACCTATCTTGATTTGTTCAAAAATATGAACATTAATGCTGTCTTTGTTCAAATTAAGGGAATGGGTGATGCTTTCTATAATTCACCCTATGAGCCGTGGAGCAAATCCATTACAGGTGTCAGAGGACAAGACCCTGGCTATGATGTTCTTAAATTCATGATTGATGAAGCTCATGCCAGAGATATTGAATTTCATGCATGGATGAATCCTTACAGAATATCAACAGCTCAACCATATCCGGAACTTCATTCGTCAATTGATCCATCTTGGGTATCAAACTATCCAACCATCCAAATTTATAATCCGGCACTACCGGAAGTTCATAAGAGGCTGGCGGATATTGTAAAAGACGTCATTACTAAATACGATGTAGATGGAATTCATTTCGATGATTATTTTTATCCCGCTGACGTTACAATTTCAGACGATGCTGAATTTGCAAAGTATGGAAGTGGATATAATAATAAAGCAGATTTTCGCAGAGGCAATGTAGATAAAGCAATAAAAGGTGTTCACGATATAATTGCAGCGACAAAACCCGAAGTTGTATTTTCAGTATCTCCTGCTTCCGATCCTGATTATAACTTGAATAAACTATATGCAAATGTTCCATATTGGTGTGAACAAGGGTGGGTTGATGTTATAATTCCTCAGTTGTACCACGAAATTGGACATCCAACTGCAGATTTCCAGTCACGTCTAAATTGGTGGGCTCAATATAGCTACAAAGCCACTTTAATGGTTGGTCATGGTTTATACAGATTTGGAGATCCAAATGCAGGGGCAGCTTTTCAAACATCAGCAGAATTGCAACGTCAAATTGAAATGACGCGTAAGAATAAGAAATCATTTGGCAACATTATGTACAGTGCTAAATATATTCTGTTCAATAAAGTTGGTGTTACCGACAAGCTCAGGTCGCTGTATACCCATCCCGGAGTAATACCATTCTTGGGCAGAAGTGTTGCCGGAGATCCAGTCGAACCTTCAAACGTAAGACTCGAAGGAAATACTCTTAAATGGGATACATCAAATAATGTAAAGTCTGTGGTTTACTATTTCACCGATTTAGCAAAAGAAGGAATTGTGATAGCAGTAACGAAAGCCAAAACCCTTGATATTTCTCAAGCTGGTAATTATTGTGTTACAACTTTAAATGCAGACAATAAAGAGAGCAAACCTTCTAAATTTGTGGTAAAGAAGTAAAAACCAAATCAAACATCAATATTCTAATTTATATTCGAACATTATCATCAAATAGAAAATGAAAAAAACACTTAATGTTATAATGTTGTATATCCTCATAACCTTTGTCTCATACGGACAAGAGTTAAACAATGAAGATTATAAAGAAAAGATAAACACCTCTTTATCCAACATTTACCAAGAGACTTTATTACGTCCCGGCAAGGTAACAGTTGATTCTATTGCGATAATAAACCGAAAGAAAGTTATTGAATTACATACAAATCTGGCGTTATCCTATCTTCCAATGCGAGAACAGACATTGCAGCTAATTTATGATAGCGTCAGGTTTTATTTACCCACAAAATACAACAAACACGAGATTAAAGTATTCAGCGATAAACAAGATATCCGACAATTGGTTCCGAACATATATCGCGACAAAATAGAAAAAGATAAAGACCGTATATTTTCTAATAAAGTAAAAACGCCATTGGTAAAGAACATTTCAAGTCCTGTCCAATCATTTCCGGAAGGATTGACTAACAACCACATAGCCATGTGGCAAAGTCACGGTTGGTATTATGAACAAAAACTAGGCAGATGGGAATGGCAACGTGCAAGAATATTCCAAACTGTTGAAGATCTTTACACTCAAAGCTATGTACTTCCTTTTCTTGTCCCAATGTTAGAAAATGCAGGAGCAAATGTAATACTTCCACGAGAAAGAGATTATAATAAGATTGAAGTGATTGTCGATAATAATGGAAGTACCGGCAATTCTGAGTATAAAGAGCAGAGCGGAAAAGAAAAATGGCAAGATACAAAAGCACCAGGATTTGCCAATCCAAAAGCATTTTATGTCGATAATGAAAATCCTTTTCATTTAGGTTCAGCAAGACAAACAAAAACCGTTACTAATGAAAAAGAAAGTATAGCAGAATGGATTATCGATATACCCAAAAGAGATACTTATACAGTTTATGTATCGTACCAAACAGTAAAAAACAGCACCGATGATGCACTTTATACTGTATTTCACGAAGGAGGCAAAACAGACTTTATTGTAAACCAACAAATGGGAGGAGGCACATGGATTTATCTTGGAAGCTTCTTATTTAATGAAGGAAATGACAATAAAATAGTAGTTACGAATAAGAGTAAAAAAGCGAATAAAATTATTAGTACAGATGCCGTTAAAATTGGAGGAGGAATGGGAAATATTGCACGTCTTCCCCACCCAGACGGATTTGAAAGCACCAACACAAAAAGTTCTGACAATGCAATAAATAAGAAGGACGATACTCGTTCAACGATATCATATAAACCAGAGACAAGCGGTTATCCACGATATACTGAAGGAGCCAGATATTGGATGCAATGGGCCGGTGTTCCCGATAGTATTTACAACTACTACGAAAGTAAGAACGACTATACAGACGATTATGCCAGTCGCGGAAGATGGGTAAATTACCTTGCGGGAGGCTCAACCGTAATGCCGAAAGACAAAGGGTTGAATATTCCAATAGACCTAACATTTGCATTTCACACAGATGCAGGTACATATTGGGGTGATTCAATAGTAGGAACGCTTGGCATATACATGACACATTTCAACAATGAGAAGTTCGTAAATGGCAAATCCCGATGGGCCTCTCGCGACCTTACCGAGTTGATTATGGAAGAAATCACCAACGATATCCGTCGTGAGTTTGAGCCAGAATGGACACGTCGTCATATGTGGAACAGATCATACGCGGAAGCTCGAACCCCCAATGTACCAACCATGTTACTGGAACTGCTTTCGCATCAGAACTTTGCCGATATGCGATATGGACTTGACCCCTCATTCCGATTCACTGTAAGTCGTGCAATTTACAAAGGGATGCTTAAATTTATATCATCACAATACAATCGTAATTATACTGTTCAGCCACTCCCTGTAAAAGATTTCAGTGTCACATTTTCCGGAGACACCGAAGTCACATTAAACTGGAAGCCAACCATAGATTTATCAGAATCGTCAGCGAATCCAACAAAATACATTGTCTACACCCGACTAAACGATGAAGGATTTGACAATGGAGTACTCGTAAACACGAACAGCTATAAAAAACAAATAAACAAAGACGAGATCTATAGTTTTAAGATAGAAGCAGTGAATGAAGGAGGCAGAAGTTTCCCTTCAGAAACCCTTTCGGCATGTCGTAAATCAGAAGAGAGAGGCATAGCTTTAATTGTAAATGGATTTACACGAGTATCCGCACCATTCAGTTTTACAGCAGGTGACAGTATCGCAGGGTTTGTCGGAAGAGAAGACAACGGCGTACCCTATATTTCAGACCATCAATTTATTGGGCAGATGCATGAATACCGGAGAGTTATTCCCTGGATGGATGATGACGCTTCCGGATTTGGTGACAGCGATGCGAATTATGAGACCACAGCAATTGCGGGGAACACATTCGATTATCCATACACACACGGTCAATCGTTTACCAATGCAGGATATTCATTTGTCTCCAGTTCAGGAAGTGCCATCGAAAACGCACAGTTAAACAGTTCAACCTACAAGATAGTCGATTGGATATTAGGAAAGCAGCGAGAATGGGTCGTAGCACACGGAGCGATGCCTTCGAAATACAAAACATTCAACAAAATACAACAAGAGAAAATAACAGAATATTGTAAATCAGGAGGGAATATTATTGTAAGCGGAGCCTTTGTCGGGACCGACTTATGGGATAATCCACGAGCAAAGAAAGTCGACCGTGATTGGGCACAAAACATATTAAAATACAAATGGCGCAATAATTATGGAGGCGTAACAGGTCAAGTTAAAACCGTAGCATCCCCATTCGAGTCGATAACCGGTAATTACACCTATTACAACGAGTTGAACAGTGAAAGTTACGTCGTTGAAAACCCCAACGCCATTGAGCCAGCAGATAAAAGCGCATATACCGTGTTTAGATATACAGAGAACAATTTGAGTGCAGGTACTTTTTACAAAGGCCAAACCTACAGCACTTGTGTTTTGGGTTTCCCAATCGAATCAATTAAAGGTCAACATAACAGGAATATGCTAGTTAAGGGAATTCTTGAAGCTATGAATTTATAAAGGAACCGGATTATTAAGGGAAGTTTGTGTTGCAAAACCATAGAGGATTGTTCCTTAGTTTATGAAGAAATCAGTTAGTTAATGTGAATTTTGAAGCAATGGATAAATAAAGAAACAGTATATTAGCAGGATTATTAAAACAATAGAATAATAAACAAATAACAACATACGATAATGAAAAATATTAATGCATTCATTTATTATGCACAGTCGGAGCAAGCAAGCAAAACAGTCGCCGATCTCAAGCAGTCACCTTTGATAAGCACAATATATTTAGTAACCACCAATAAAGAACTTCAACCATTGGCAGGTTGCGAAATCGTTTATGTAGATTCATTTCAGAGTACCCAAACGATAAAGAAAATCGCAGAGTATTCGACGACAGATTATTCACTTATCTATTTGAAGTCCACAGCATTAAAGTTAGGATATTTTGCTTTAGAGCGCATGATACGAATTGCAGAAGACAGTCAGGCCGGCATGGTTTATGCGGATTACTATGCACAAATCAACGACAACGTAAAGAACAGTCCCGTAATTGATTATCAAGAAGGCAGTCTGCGTGACGACTTCAATTTCGGCTCATTGATGATCTACAATTCCGGTGCATTAAAAGAAAGTGCAGAAAAGATGAATGCCAATCAATATCAATACGCCGGTATTTACGATTTGCGTTTGAAAGTATCACAGAATCATCCACTTGTTCATATCAATGAATATCTATATACCGAAGTAGAAGAAGACACACGTCAATCAGGCGAAAAGATATTCGACTATGTAGATCCTAAGAACCGAGCCGTTCAGATAGAGATGGAACAAGCATGCACCCAACACCTTAAAGACGTAGGTGCATATTTAGCACCCAAGTTTAAGACCATAGAATTCGACCAAGGCACATTTGAGTACGAAGCATCCGTCATTATACCCGTCCGCAATAGAATCAGGACCATATCCGATGCCATCCAATCCGTGTTAATACAAAAGACCAATTTCAAGTTCAACCTCATCATCATAGACAACCTATCCACCGACGGCACAACAGAAGCCATTGATTCCTTTAAAGATGAGCGACTTATCCATATCATCCCAAAACGTACCGATTTAGGTATTGGCGGATGTTGGAATTTAGGTATTCATCACGAAAAGTGCGGTAAGTTTGCCGTTCAGTTAGACAGTGACGATGTTTACAGCGGCGAAGACACCCTGCAAAAAATCGTAGACGCGTTCTACGAACAGAACTGCGCAATGGTAGTCGGCACCTATCAGATGACCAATTTCGAGATGCAGATGATCCCCCCCGGAATCATTGACCATAAAGAGTGGACCCCCGAAAACGGAAGGAACAACGCATTGAGAATCAACGGCCTTGGTGCCCCTCGCGCCTTCTACACCCCTGTCCTTCGAGAAATCAAGCTACCCAATACAAGTTACGGAGAAGATTATGCGTTAGGATTAAATATATCCCGCAACTATCAGATTGGTCGAATATACGATATTTTGTATCTTTGTCGCCGTTGGGACGATAATTCCGATGCATCACTTGACATCGTTAAGATGAACGGTCATAATACTTATAAAGACAGAATCCGTACTTGGGAATTACAAGCAAGAAAGAGAATATCAAAATAGAGAATCATACAATAAAAACATCAATCAAAGTGGAAGAACCCCTTATAAATGTTGGAATATTGTTAGAGCAACCGAAAATCACCTTTTCGTTGTTAGTCCCCTATCAATTCAATGGTACAGAAATCCCGGCCGGAGATTATTATGTTGAGTATTCAGAAGGAAGCATACTTTTTAATGGAAGCAAGCATAAAGAAATCATATTTAAGACCGACCATTTACATACCGATTCCTTTGAGATCAAGGACGTTATCATCGGATTGAATTTCCATTGGGAACGCAAAGAAGACCAGCGATTTTTAGGCGAGCTCAAGTTCATTGTTGAGAAAGAAGCCATTACCGCAATCAATATTGTCATGCTGGAAGATTATCTCACCAGCGTGATCTCTTCAGAGATGAGTGCTACCAGTTCCGTTCAGCTATTGAATACCCATGCCGTTATTTCGCGCAGCTGGATGGTATCCCAGTTAGAACAAAAGCGTAGAAAGCAATCAGAGCATGTTCACTATGAGATGATTGACACCCCCAACGAAATGTTTCGGTGGTACGATAGAGAAGACCACGCCCATTTTGATGTCTGCGCCGACGATCACTGTCAACGTTATCAAGGAATTACCCGTCAGTCGACACAACTAGTAAAACAAGCTGTCGAATCCACCCGAGGAGAGATGGTCAGTTACGAAGGCAATGTTTGCGATACCCGATTCTCTAAATGTTGCGGAGGAATTATGGAAACCTTTGAAAACGTGTGGGAACCCGTACTCCATCCCTATCTTCAAGGCAAGCCAGACTTATTAGAAGAGTTGAAAGGAAAAGGAGAAAATAATGCAAGTGCAGCGTCAAGTGGGAAAGACGGTTGTAAGGAAGGATTGAAGGGAAAAGAAGACGAAATTACAAGCGCAACATCAAGAGCAATGTCAATTGGTAATGACGTTTGTGCAGAAGGATTGACATCATTCCCAGACTTGACCGATGAAGAAGAAGTCGAAAAATGGATTCGCACAACCCCCCCAGCCTTTTGCAACACAAAAGATATCCACATACTCAAGCAAGTATTGAATGATTACGATCAAGAAACCACCGATTTCTACAGGTGGAAAGTAAGCTATACCCAAGAAGAATTATCCACATTGATCAAGCAACGTTCAGGTGTTGATTACGGAGAGATTCTCGATTTGGAGCCCCTTGAGCGCGGGACATCCGGTCGCATCATCAGGCTCAAGATAGTCGGTACCGAGCGCGTTAAGACTATCGGCAAAGAACTCGAGATCAGGAGAACCTTATCCCCCTCACACCTTTACAGTTCCGCGTTTATTATCGAAGCAGAAGACGAGAATGACGAAGGCATACCCCAGACATTCAATATCATAGGCGCCGGTTGGGGTCACGGAGTTGGTCTCTGTCAGATTGGAGCAGCAATGATGGCCGAAAAAGGTTATAGCTACAATCAAATATTAGAGCACTATTTTCCAAACGCACAAATAGAAAAGAAATACTGAAAGAACAATTTAACATGAAAGAAATTACACAAAAGAAACGCAATCCCTGGGCATGGGTACCCACGCTATATTTTGCAGAAGGAATCCCTTATGTCGTCGTAAATACCGTAGCAGTAATCCTTTACAAAAGGTTAGGCATATCCAACACCGATATTGCCCTCTTCACCGGTTTGCTATATCTTCCATGGGTTATAAAGCCATTCTGGAGTCCCTTTGTCGATTTGATTAAGACAAAACGCTGGTGGGTAGTTTTGATGCAGCTATTTATTGCGATAGGATTTTTGGCTGTAGCCTTTTTCATACCATTGTCCTTTTACTTTAAAGCAACACTTCTTGTATTTTGGCTAATTGCTTTCAGTTCAGCCACTCACGATATTGCCGCAGACGGTTTTTATATGCTCGCTTTAGATGACGGACAACAATCATTTTTTGTCGGCATCCGCAGCACCTTCTACCGATTTGCCTCCATAACAGGTCAAGGCTTATTGATTATCCTTGCCGGGTTTTTAGAAACCAGTACCGGTATGGAACCGATGCGATTCGAGATCCAGTCGACGAACAACATAGTCCAGACCACCGATTGGAAAAGCGCGTTAAGTGCGGTCCCCGGGTCTGGTTCAGAAGGAACATTCATTGCATTCTCAGGGGGAGAAGCTGCAGAAGCAGCAGTTGAGACTGTTGGTGAAAATGTTAGTTCAGCAGGTGAGGTTGCAGGACTGGCAAGTAATGCAGCAGGTAAAGCTGAAAGCACATTCACAGGATTCCCTACAGAAGATTCGGCAGATGTGAAGGATGTAAGTGTTAGTGAAGCAGGTGAAGTCGCAGGAGTTGCAGGTCAAGCAGGAGGTGATACTGTTAGTGAAGCTGTTGGTACAGCAGTGGAAGTGGCAAGTGCAGCAGGTGAATCTAACGGCACATTCATTGCATTTCCTTCCCAGTTACAATTAAATACAGGAAATATCAGTACCGATTCACTCAATCGTCTGAAACAATTTGTGATAAGCCACAATCAAGAAAACGGATTCATCCATGTCGATAATGTTGTCAGCGAGAATGGCACAGAAAGCTGGTGGCAAAAAACCGTAAGCAAGGCATGGAAAGTCAATATATCCAGACCGTTAGGCAATTGGATCAGAAACAGTTTCGGTGAAAAGCAAGAGATAGTATCATCGAATGTATTAACCGGTAATGCCGGCATTGTAGCCATCAAGCTAAACCAAAAACCGTTAGCAGGCGAAGAATTCGTATTAAATACCCGAATGAAGTCCGGCGACAAAAGCATATCACTCATCTCCGGAGAACGCCTGACCTTCAATGAAAGCAATTGGGACAAACCCGCTTATATGGTCGTACAGCTCGATAAAAAGTTAGACGACAAGACAATCACCACATTTGAAGCCACCTCCGGTAATCTTCAATTAGCCTGGAGTATCGTCTTTTATATACTAGCAGCCTTTTTCATTATCCTATGCATCTATCACAACTTCATATTACCCCGTCCCTCATCCGATGTCGCCAAAGACCATAGTCCCAAAGACATCATGAAAGAGTTCGGCAGAACCTTCTCCACATTCTTCAGGAAAAAGCAGATCATTGCAGCCCTGCTGTTCATGCTGTTATACCGATTAGGCGAAGCCATGCTAGTAAAGATGGCCTCCCCATTTCTGTTGGACGGTCGCGAGATTGGCGGATTAGGTCTCACCACCGGTCAAGTCGGACTAGTCTACGGAACCGTAGGCGTGCTATGTCTAACCATTGGCGGTATTATAGGCGGATTTGCCATCAACCGTAAAGGGTTAAAATACTGGTTATGGCCAATGGCATTATGTATCACCCTTCCTCACCTTGCCTACCTGTTCCTGTCCTGGTATCAGCCCCAGAGCATGCTCGCGATAAATCTGGCCGTAGCCATTGAACAATTCGGTTATGGATTTGGGTACACCGCCTATATGATGTATCTGATCTTCTTCTCCCAAGGCGAGTATAAGACCGCCCATTACGCCATCTGTACCGGTTTCATGGCATTAGGAATGATGTTACCCGGCATGTTCGCAGGATGGTTACAAGAGCTGATTGGATATCATAACTTCTTTATCTTTGTAATGATCTGTGCGATCCCCACATTATCCATAATCCCATTCCTGAAGGTCGATTCAGACTTCGGCAAAGTAAAAAAGATAAAAGAGCCACAGACGGAACAAGTCGAAGCAAAGTAATAAAGACAAAAGAGTCGAAAACGGAACAAGTCTAAAATAAGTAAAAAGATAGACAAAGTATAAACAGAGCAAATTGAAAAAAATAAATAAAGAATACACCTATGAGATTATTTATATCAATCATGGTCGTTTGCGGGATCCTGTTTCAGTCGCCCCTCGCAGCCCAGAACATAAAGATCAAGACCGGCATTGAAATATTGAAAGAACAGAACTTCAAGATCTTAGAAGGCAAGAGAGTTGGGTTAATCACCAATCCGACCGGCGTCGACAACAATTTGAAGTCCACCATCGATATTTTGAACGAAGCCCCCAATGTCAATCTGGTAGCCCTTTACGGACCAGAGCACGGCGTGAGAGGAGACGTCCATGCAGGCGATAAAGTCGACACCTCATCCGATCCCCGGACCGGCATTCCCGAGTACTCATTATACGGAGCAACCCGTAAGCCCACCCCCGAGATGTTGAAAGACATCGATGTATTAGTATACGACATACAAGACATCGGTTGCCGTTCCTACACCTATATCTCCACCATGTATTTAGCCATGCAAGCCGCCGCCGAAAACAATATCGAGTTTATAGTCCTAGACCGTCCCAACCCATTAGGCGGATTAAAAGTAGAAGGCAATTTAGTAGAAGAAGGCTTCTTCTCCTTTGTCAGTCAGCTTAAGATCCCATACATCTACGGCCTCACCTGCGGCGAGTTAGCCCAGATGATTATTGGCGAGAAGATGATTGAGAAACCCTGTAAACTCCAAGTCGTCAAGATGAAGAAGTGGCGCAGAAAAATGAATTTCGGTGATACCGGTCTCCCCTGGGTACCCGCCTCCCCCCATATCCCCTTTGCCCATTCCGCCTATTTCTATCCCGTCTCAGGAATATTAGGCGAGTTAGGCTACATGTCCATTGGTGTAGGCTATACCCTACCCTTCGAGATGTTTGCCGCCGAATGGATCAATGCCGAAGATTTAGCAAAAGCATTAAATGCCAAGCGATTACCCGGCGTCACGTTCCGTCCCATCCATTTGAAGCCCTTTTACAGCGCAGGCCAAGGCAAGAATCTTCAAGGCGTTCAAGTCTATCTGACCCAGTTCGACAAAGTCCGTCTCTCCGACATACAGTTTCATGTAATGGAAGTCGCCGCACAACTATACCCAGACCATAAAGTCTTTGACCATGCCGATGAAAAACGATTCAACATGTTCGACAAAGTCAGCGGCAGCGATTTCATCCGGACAGAATTCAGTAAGAACCATCGTTTTAATGATATCCAAAGCTATTGGACCAAAGACGAAACAACCTTTAAACAACAATCTAAAAAATATCACATATACAAATGAATCAAATAGCCATTAACAAACAATCAGGGCGACTATTATCCCTTGATATTCTGCGAGGAATCACTATTGCCGGAATGATTATGGTAAACAATCCCGGAACCTGGCAATACATCTACAAACCATTAGGTCACGCCAGTTGGCACGGATTAACCCCCACCGATCTGGTGTTCCCCTTCTTCATGTTCATTATGGGCGTTTCGATGTACATGTCCTTTCGCAAGTTCGAGTTCAAAGCCACCAAAGCCAGCATCTATAAAATTGTGAAGCGCACCGTATTGCTTTTTCTTGTCGGCATGGCCTTAAACTGGTTCGGCCGGTTATGCGGCGGATTGTCGCGAGGTGAGAACCTTATTGAAGCCGCCACCCATTTTGACACCCTCCGTATTTTGGGCGTGTTGCAGCGACTCGCGTTAGCATATGGATTTGCCGCTTTGATAGCCGTTTATGTCAAGCCCAAGCACATTATCTGGTCGATAGTCATACTCTTAACCGGCTATTTCCTATTACTGTTATTTGGCAACGGCTTTGATAAAAGTGAGAACAACATCATCTCCATTATCGACAGAGCCATATTAGGCACCGCCCATATGTATCGAGATACAGATGCAGCCGGTACCTCCATCGCCCTTGATCCCGAAGGCCTATTAAGCACCCTACCCTCAATAGCCCATGTCCTTATCGGCTATCTCTTTGGCAAGATCATTATCGACAACAAAGACAACCACGTGAAAGTCGAGAAAATCATGATTTGGGGCACCCTTTTAGCATTCGGAGGACTATTGCTACAATACGGCTGTCCCATCAACAAAAAGATCTGGAGTCCCACGTTCGTACTCACCACCACCGGTTTTGCCGCCCAGTTGTTAGCGTTACTCATTTGGATTATCGACATAAAGAAAAAAGACCGATGGACCCCATTTTTCCACTCCTTTGGAGTTAATCCATTGATTATATATGTCTTTGCCGGCGTCTTTTCCAATATCCTTTCCAATGTAAAGTTCATGTTCCGCGAAGAAACCATCTCCCTTAAAGGATTCATTTACAGCGTTATGATTCAGCCCTGGGCAGGTAATTATTTCGGATCATTGATATACGCATTATTTTTAGTCACCATTTGCTGGCTATTCGGATTATTCCTCTATAAGAAAAATATATACATCAAGCTATAATGAAATTCAATCTGCTCGCCGACAGCGGCGCCACCAAGACCAGCTGGAGTCTTATTTACGACGGTCAAGTTATCCATCAATTTGACAGTAAAGGCATCAGTCCCATCTATCAATCAGAGCAAGAGATAGAAGAATACATCCATCAAACAGTCTTTCCAGCGTATAGAGACAAGACCATTGACGCCATATATTTTTACGGCAGCGGCTGTATTCCCGAAAAAGTACCCATCGTTAAGAACGCCATATACAAGTCCTTTCCCTTGGAAACCATTCAAGTTTACAGCGATCTGATTGCCGCCGTTCATGCCCTATGCGGTTATAAGAAGGGGATTGCCTGTATTTTAGGTACCGGCAGTAATTCCTGTGAGTGGGACGGCGAGAAGATAGTCAAGCAAATCTCCCCCCTTGGCTTCATCCTTGGCGACGAAGGCAGCGGTGCCGATTTAGGCAAAAGGCTGGTGAATAACGCATTGAAAGAACAGTTACCTGCAGGAATGAAAGAAACCTTTTTAGAAACCTATCAGCTAACCCCCAGCATCATTATCGACAAAGTCTATCGTCAACCCTTTCCCAGTCGTTTTTTAGCCAGTCTCTCCCCCTTCCTCTTAAAGAATATTGAAGAACCCGTTGTCCGTAAAATCGTCCTGACCAGCTTCTCCGATTTCTTTGAAAAGAACGTGATGCATTACAATTATAAAAACAATAAAGTTAACTTTGTAGGTTCAATAGCCTATTACTACAGCGACATTTTGCGTGAAGCAGCATTAGATAAAGGCATTGAGACAGGTATTATTTACAAATCCCCCATGCAAGGATTAGTTGAATTTTATAAAGATAAATAATATGGCATTCATTAAGATAACAGAGCAATCCTCGCTATACAATAATCTTGAGAACAAATCAGTAGGAGAAATCCTTAGTGAGATCAATCAAGAAGATCAGAAAGTAGCGTTAGCAGTAGAGAAAACCCTTCCCGAGATAGAGAAACTCGTTACCGGGATAGTAGAAAGGATGAAACGCGGCGGTCGTCTCTTTTATATCGGAGCCGGCACCAGCGGCAGGTTAGGAGTTTTAGACGCCTCCGAGATCCCCCCAACCTACGGAATGCCAAACACCTACGTTATCGGTCTCATTGCCGGCGGTGAAAAAGCCTTGCGCAATCCCGTAGAAGCCGCCGAAGACGATCCCGCGAAAGCCTGGCAAGAACTACAAGAGTATAATATCAACACCAACGACGTGCTAGTCGGCATTGCCGCATCCGGTACAACCCCATATGTATCCGGCGCCTTACGTACCGCGAGAGAGAATGGCATTTTGACCGGCGCCATTTGCTGCAACCCCGGTTCGCCCGTAGCCGCCGAAGCAGAGATCAAGATAGAACCCATTGTCGGTCCCGAGTACGTCACCGGTAGTACCCGTATGAAATCCGGAACCGCCCAAAAAATGGTCCTTAACATGATCACCACCAGCACGATGATCAAGTTAGGCAGAGTAAAAGGTAACCGTATGGTAAACATGCAGTTATCAAATCAGAAACTAATTGACCGAGGTACCCGCATGATTATTGACGAGCTTCATTTACCTTATGAGCAAGCAAAGAACCTGTTATTGCTCCATGGATCCGTAAAAAAAGCAGTCGACCAATACAAATCACAAAACAAGTAATACCCAAACAATTAGCATATTCATTTACACCAATGGCCATAATTATTAAAACCTCGAACCCCCATAAACTACTAGAGAAAATATACAAAGCAGTCGACGATAAAAACGCCGACAAGTGGACCTGCGACAAGTCCGGCAGGTTCACCTACACCACTTTCCAATGGCGTTCCGAAGCCTGGTTGAAACCCGAGATATGGATTGACGAAAGCGAGCTTCGGTTGGGTATTCGTAAGCGGAAAGGCAGAAAATACTTAACCTCCAAGCTCTATAATTTTTACCACAGCAAGTTCGTCGAGACCATGCTCACCCATTTTGTGCAAGATTTCAGTTCGATAACCGTAACCGCGCAAAAAACAGCCCCCGACGAGTTTGAGAATCCGAAGATGAATACGGTGACTCTGATTGATTAACTGTCGTGATGGTTAATTATTGTTAACTTTTTCCCTGATTTTTGCTGATGGTTGTATCGGACCATCATCGGAGTTGCACCGGAGCTGCACCGGAGCTGGGTGGGAGGTGCAAGGTGTTAAGGGAGGTTAAAATATCTTTTATTATGTTTCGAATATAGATGAATCAAAGATGCAGGGTGAATGCATTTTTGGTTCATTTGATAATTTGATGCTGATAAATGTCAACTTCGGAACCTGACGGAGATTAAAAATGAAAAACAGCAAAACAAATAAACAGAAATTGAGAATAAAAACATCTTTAAAAAAGTGTTTTTTTACAAATAAATTAACTAAACTTGCAGTAGTAAACTTTAGATTGAAGACATACATGATAAAGCTACTTTTGATATTAAGTAATTAAAAAAAATAATTATTATGAAATTTATTATATGTAGTATCGCATTGATTTTTAATTTTGTTGTTACTTTAAATTTGCAAGCCCAAAATACAGACCCATATAACCTAAGTTTCGATGGCAATGAATCTAATATGATTGGGTTCAATGATAATTGGCAGTTTCTTAAGTCGATATATTTTAGAATCAATAGCGATACTATATGTAAGATTAACGGAAAAAGTAGTTTAAGTTTATCTCTTGATGAAAGAACTGATTTTAATAATGGTTATGGCTTTTTCTATCAAAAATTACCAATTCCTTCTTATACAAAAAAACTAGAACTGAGCTGTTGGTCCCGAGGAGTTCAACTTAACAATACTTATCTCTATTGCCATATTACAAATTCGGATAATCAGATAATTGGTGTTGACTCTGTCAAATTACCAAATTCCATAAATTGGAAAAAATCAAAATTAAAACTACAATTACCTTCATTAAAAAATAAAAGAATATTATACATATCCTTTAATTCCTATAATCATAGCGTAGGTTGGGTAGATAATTTAGAAATTCGTTTAGATGGCATTCCTTATTATCAAAAAATGAATTCTCAAGAATTTTCACAACCCAATTCTATGTCGTTTATTGAAAATGCAGATAGTTTATCAGATCAAAACATGGACTTGAAATATTTGCATACACCTTCTGTCATTGGTATTGGGGAATCCTCACATGGAAGTCATGAACAATTAATATTACGGAACAAACTAATAAAACATCTGGTTGAAAATGAGAATGCGAAATTGATTATTTTTGAGTTTGACGAATCTTTTGCTGCTACCATGAATAAATATATAAACAATGAAGTAATAGATACCAACTTTAACTTAGAAGATTATTTTAAAGACCTACCAAATAGAAATCATATTTATCAAAATCAAGAAACAATTGATTTAATAAAATTTCTTCGTCAATATAATGATAAACATAATGATAAAGTAAATTTTACAGGAATGGACTATTCTTTTGGAGGTGACGAGTGGATTTCTTTCCAAATGTCTTATGATGGTGATAAAGGTCGTGATAAATATATGGCAACACAAGCTTTAAAACATATTGAAAATTTTTGTAAAGAAGGTAGAAAAACTATTATATGGGGACATTTAGGACATATTATGCATGAGAGTGGGGATATTACCTATTTCAAGACGAACAATACAGGTAAATGGTTAAGTGACAAATTAGGGAAAAATTATTATGTTATTGGTTTATTTACAGGTAAAGGATCGGTTTTGGTTAATCCAATTTTTGAGCCTACAGTACTCAATCTTGTAACTCCTATACCATATAGTTTAGAGGAATCTTGTATGCTAACAAATCAAAATACATTATACTTTAATACTTCTACGCAATCAAAATTAGATAGTATCACTTCGTTTAGGTTTACAGGAACAGGTATTGAAAGAAGACAATTCCATTCTTTTATTAAAGTCAAGAAATTATTCGATGCTGTAGCGTACATAAAAGAAAGCAAAATAACTGATTTTATTTTATTGACTAAAAAGCCGATACCAGCAGATACGTTAATTTACAATAAAGTACATTATAAAAGAGCTACCCAAAAATCAACAAATATAAAAATATCATACTCTCCTTTATCTGTAAATAAAATAAAAGATGGTATTTATCTGAATGATAATGATAAAAATGGAATAGCGTGGAAGTCTACTGCCAATGACACGATTTATCTTAAAAACCAACCATACATAGACATTGACAATCTTCTTCTTTTTGATTTTTTCGTTTCTGAAGGAAAATACAATATGTATATTTACTTTAACCAAACTGCTAAGGAACTATATAATGACATTGAGTTTTCTAGCATGATAGGTCTTGTTATTGGAGGAAAACTAATATTCAATAACAGAAAATTTACTGTCAAAAGCAATTTACTACCATCTTCTATTATTTTAAGCAATTTGTCTATTAGTGATATCCAATTAATTGAAAAGAAATATCCTAAGAAAACTTATTGGAGCAATAAACCAAAATAAATATGAGGTTCTGGTGTTGTTGTACCTTTACTAACAATTATTAAGTGTGGTGGGGTGGTTTTATACCGTTTATTAAATCTTTAGTTTTCAAAAATATACTAGTTTACGAATCTTAAGATATTAATAATTATTGATAGCATTTTGTCAGTTATAACGTATGCATTCGGTAAAGTACGTGTTTAATTTCAAGTTTTCTTAGTTTTCAAAAAGTAAACTTTCAAAAACTTGTAAAACATTCGGAGACGAATTGGAGTTTTTAGGAGTTTCTCTGAATCCAGTTTGAAGGAAGCAGTTCAGCCAAGTCCAATGTATAATCCTGGTCGTAATCGTGGATATGACTTAAAACATATACCTATAGTACTCCCCATTAACTGGAGAAATTTATTAGCAAGTTAAGATTTTTTTTCTTTTTTAAATATGTTCTATGCCTGATTTGCGTAACACAAAGCTGACGTTTTGTAAGACAAAGACTGGCGCGGTCGTTCATTGTTGTAAAACTGAAAGTATCCTTCCAAACCTTTCCACAAAGATAAACCGTGTTCATAAACATTTAAATAAATGTGTTCATATTGTACTATGCACCATAATCGTTCGATAAAAATATTTTCCAAGGCACGGCCTCAGTCATCCATCAATATTGTTACCTCATTTTCGAGTAATACCTTAATGAAAATATCGCTTGTAAATTGACTCACCTAATCTGTATTAAATATTTCGAGTTTGTCATGTTTTTGAATGGTTTGCGCCAACACATCAGAACACCATTATGCGGACATCGTATTAGATTGCGACCAGTGAAGCATATAGCGATTGCGCAGATCAATTAACGAAATCAGGCACATAAATCCTGTTTTATAGGAATATACGTGATGTCGGCTGCCCAAAACTATTTAGACCTTTCGATCTTTATGTTCTGCAGAAGTTAGGATTTTTTTTATGTTCTGGAGCCGTCAGTCGCAGAATACCGTAAAAGGTGTCTTTAAATATTTCTCATCAAGCAAAAAGAATATTTGTAGATTTTCTTCGCTCTCTCCTTTGAGAATGTAATAAAAACTACTACTGGAGATGGAGAGCAAATTAAGCGGGTACTGATAAGCTGAGTTGTACTTTCAAAATCAACCATCTTTTTTTTCTTCTGTGTTTCTCATAACAACATTTTTAGAAAAAATCGTTTTTAACTTTCAACTGACCGATCTGTTAATATAATTTGTCTATATCAACCGCATATTCTTTCTTCTCTGATTTGATTTATCTAAGGTAAATATCTGACCTAAATTTTGTAACTCTTTCGTTTTCCATGCTGAAATTTGAGTGGACAAAAGTTCGTACTTTTTCTCTAATTAATCAGACGTTTAGCGTTCATCTAACGACTAAAACGACTTTCGTTTAAAATTCTTTGCTAAATTTTCTTCTTGTTGTGGACATATATTATTTTGTTAAAGATAATGTTTTTATTTCATCGCTTTAACTTAATTCATTGTCCAATTTTTTTGGAGATTATCATAGTATTTATTTATTTTTTTAAGGTACCTTTTGGCAAAAATATAATAACACGTTAACTATTTTAAAGAATATATCAAAATATTTTGCTAATTACGATTTAATTCGTAATTTGCGAAAGATTTAGAGTGGAATTTAATATTAATATATAATACAGTTAAACATGAATACAATAAAATTTCCAATCAACAATCTAACTGACGAGCAAGTACTTAAAGAGTTCATCAAACGATTTGAATGTGATGCCGTAATATTGATATACATGGAATCTAACAGTGAATACGGATTTGGAAGATGGAAAAATATTGAAGGCAAAAATTGGGTAAAAAAAATAATAAAAAATATAAAGACAATTTAATTAAATTATAACACTATTATTGGAGGAGGAGGAGGGTATACCACAAATTATACTAGAGATTTACCATCTAAAGAGGATGATTGTGATAGCTTAATGCTAAATGTTGACTTACAAAAGCTACAACCAAGTTTAAAAAACTATAAGATAAATGATATTTTAGATGTCAAATTTAATGAAGATTTAATATATGTTACTGGTGAATATGGACTATGTGGATATATACCAGCAGCTCAAGAGGCAAAAATATTTAAATGTCTTGAAAAAGGAAAATTATTTATTGCTAAAATTATATCAATTACTGATATTAGTTGTAGAGTAAGAATTACTCCTCTAATTCATTAAAAAAATGTTTAATATTATTGGAGGAAGCTATTTTGAAAACTGCAAAGAACCAAATAGAAGAGATTTCTTTGGTTCAGGTATAAGGGGTGCCGCAGTCCTTTCAAATAAGGGAATTGATATATTATTTTATAGTTGCGTTTCAGAAAAACACATTTCCACTGCAAAATATTCAAGTAAATTGTTTGGATACAATTATAAATACTTATTAGTACCTGAAACAATCGAATTTGATTATTATCACCCTCTATCAAAGCCATTTATTATCAATTACGACAAAAATAAACCAATTAATGAGATTATTATAGATAATGAAAGTGATTTCTTGTATTATGGAATGTTAGAAGCTAATGCAAAAATTAATGGCAACTATGTTGTATATGATCCTCAGAACCATAGGAGTTTTAAAGATACAGGATCTACAGCAAAACATCTGGCAATAATTTTAAATAAAAAGGAAGCTCATCTTTTAGCTAAAACCAATAGTAAAGATTTAAGAAGAGTTGGTAATAAATTACTTGAATCTGAAAATGCAGAGGTTGTTGTTATAAAAAATGGATCAAGTGGAGCTTTAGTTTTCCATGGAGATAATATTCAAGAAATTCCTGTTTTTAGAACTGATAGAGTTTGGCCTATTGGATCGGGTGATGTATTTACCGCAATTTTTTCTTGGCAATGGATTATTGAAAAGAAAAATCCATTTGAATCAGCGTTATATTCATCAATGCAAACTGCTTGTTTTTGTCAATCAAACATTTTACCAATTGTTGAACCATTGGTGTCTTTAAAACCAATAGAGATAAAGAAGTCTGTAAAACGTGTTTATTTAGCTGGACCTTTTTATACTTTATCTGAGCGATGGCTAATTAATCAATTAAGAAATTCGTTAATTGATTTTGGGAACAAGGTGTTTTCACCTTTGCATGATGTGGGAATCATTGATCCCAGTGATATTTATACAGAATCTAAAGATATTTCAGAAAAAGATTTGGCAGGACTTGATAAATGTGATGTAGTTTTAGCTGTATTTTCAGGTATGGATGCGGGGACACTTTTTGAGATTGGATATGCAATTTCTAAAAACAAAAAAGTGGTAATTCTATCAGAAAATGTGAATAATAATGATTTAACTATGTTTATTGGTACAGGATGTGAAATAACAGATGATTTTACTACTGCTATTTATAAAACATCATGGTAGAGAAAAAAGCATTAATAATTGTAGGCCTAGGTTTTGGAGATGAAGGCAAGGGTTTAGCAACAGATTATTTATGCTTACATAATCCAGATTCTATTGTTGTAAAATATAACGGAGGGCATCAATCTGCACATCATGTAATTACGAAAGAAGGTAAAAATCATATATTTTCTCAATTTGGTGCAGGTTCTTTTAGAAATATTCCTACTTATCGATCAAAGTACTGTACATTCGAACCTATGTCGTTTATTAACGAACTAAAAACTTTAGGTTCTAGCCCAACATTATATATTGATGAGGAATGTCCTGTCACAACCTATTTTGATATTCTATTTAATCAATTAAAAGACATATCTAATACTGAAGTAAGGATAGGAAGTACTGGTACTGGATATAGGACAACTATTGAACGACAAAAACATTTGGCAGAAAAATTAACATTCAAAAATCTTTTTATATATAGTGATTTTGAAAATAAACTTGAAAGGATTCAAGAATATTACAGAACAAGAACAAATTTAGAGACTTGTTTTATTTTTGACTCTTTTAATCATGAGGCAGAATTGGAAAAATACTACATTGCAGTCGAAGAAATCAAAAAGCTAATTTTAAACAATAATATAGTTATGGTTAAGGAGGAAGATATCTTTCTTTCAGACGTATGGAAAACTTATATATTTGAAGGTTCTCAAGGTATTCTGTTGGACCAGAATTATGGAACTAAACCACATATAACCCTTAGTAATACTACATCTCAGAATGCTCAGGATATGATTAAAAGATATAATGAAGTGGATTTTTCTAAAACAATTTATTATGTTACTCGTGCTTATCAAACCCGACATGGACATGGACCATTCAGAGAAAAAAGTCATAATTTTATTTTAATTAACAATTGCAACGAAAGTAACCAAATCAACGAATTTCAAGGTGTTTTCAAAACCAATTTTTTAGATATTGATCAATTGAACTATGCTCTTGAGTGTGATAATATATACTCAAATGGCGTTGATAAAAATTTACTTATTACATGTTTAGATCATTTTACTTCTGAAATAATAAAAGTTTTTGAACATAATAATGAAGTAGATATGCATTATACAAAAATTCCAACTAGACTAAATTGCAAATTTAAAAATGTCATTTATAGCTTTAACGGATGTGCAGAATTTTTGTGAATTAATATTGAAAACATGGAATTTAACAGAGAGTGAATTGCAGGAAAACATTGTGTATATATTTAATGTACAGCCATATATAAGCAAAGATCTCTTTAATGGAGATGCGTTGAGGAAAAAAATATTTGCAGACAGGAAAAATAACGACACTCACTATTTAGCCTATAATTTTAAAGTTGATCCACTCTTTGCAAAATATTAACAAGGGAAAGCAGGAGTTTTAGAAACCAGTGAGAAAGTGCATATAGATTTTGACTCATTATAATTTGTTAATCAATAAACTACGCTGTTCTGTAAGTTGTCTCAATGCTCATATTAAAAGGATGAAGGAGAAATCGGACTACTGATTATCCTCCAGATTTATATCATCATTACTTCCCATAATTATTTGCTTCACCTGTTCAAGTAATTTTGATGGACTAAACTTCACATACTTCGAGTTTATCTTTATATTGTCGAAAGCCAAAAAGACTAGGAACGCTTGCAATATAACGAAGTCAGTTAATTCTTCTTGGAGGGCCGAGTTTATCGACTTAATCGAGAAAACAAGCAAAAATATGAAGTACGATAGGTATATGAGGAATCGAATGTTATCAACGTTCAGCAGGTATTGTATTATTTCAACACTCACTTTTTTATTTTTCTCCCCGAAACCCTTCAATATGGTTTGAAGATTATTGATCAAGCTGCGCGAGATAAATCCGTGAAATGCGACGGCGATTATCGGGGCAGCGAAGTAACACATGAATCGAGTCACTTCTTCTTTTACCCCATATGCTTCAAGAACAAAGGCAAATAGTAACGGAATGGCAAAAGAATAACCGAAGTAAGCGATTATCGCAATCATGATAGGGGAAGTTGTTATCAGCAGCCTGAAAGGAACTAGAACAATCAGCATTGGTGCCGCTAATATTTTTATTCCTATTCTCTTATACTTGTTGTCGTCGTCTTTAGTTTTTTCCATCACATACGAGATCGTAGACGAGTATATGATAAATCCAATTATAGTTAGAATAGTGTACAAATTGAATTTCACTATATTAACTATAAGGTATACTAAAAATACGTAAAAAATTGCGATAACTAGCAGTATTGTGGTAGAGATAACATCTTTCTTCATTGTATTTGGATTAAAAAATTTTCTTGCAGTTATAAAGATAATAAATTATACCTATACGGTAAACTGCATTCCATAGAGATTTTTAAGTTTCTGTATCTTTATTTCAAAAAAGAGAACAGTGGAACATAAAAGATTTTGAAAGTATGTATGAACACTATAAATCCAGTGGATTATGTATAAAGTACTTTTGCAGGAATGAAGGTATAATTGAGAACAAGTTTTATTACTGGCGAAAGTTATGTTTAACTTGAACGTTATGATGTGCTATTACTTCTACCCTTTTCATGCTGATTTGCGAAAAGGTTTTTACACGTTTAGCGGTTTGGTAAATGATCACATGAGACAGAGTGGCTGAACTTATTCCTTTCAGATTAGAATCAAACTAACCACTAAAAACTTCATATTGTAAGAAAGGTGTTACCGAATAGTAACGAAAAAAATAATAGTTTTCGTTAAAATTATTTTTTATATTTGTCATAGCTTAAAAAATATAATATGGAAACTCAATTTCAATACTTAATTTCGCTTTCGAAACAATATCATGAATATGCAGAAGATAATGGATTATTATTTTCAGAGATTAACGCATTACCCGAAAATGTAGTAAATGAAATACATGCCGAATATGACGATCCTGAAAATGATTTTAAACCCGTCAATTTACTTCGAGCTGAAATAGCAAGAAGACTTTTACAAGGAGAAATAGTCACAGAAAATCTTGTGAATGAGATAAAAGATAAAATAAGATCAAAGGATATTGATTTTTTCAATCATTACAATGAAAGTTTTCTTCATCAACTCCGTGAATATCCACTCTCAAAAAGAGATTTATTTGCTAGCTGGCAAAAACTTTGGAGTATTTTTCATACGTTTATTTATCGTGGGGAAATAAAGGAAACTGTTCAAACATATTTGGAACAAATTGCTAAAGACTTACTTCAAAAATTAGATTTGAGTGATTACACTTACCATAAAGTAGATTATCAGGGTCCTTCAAATTTTGGTAGTGATTTTTGTTGGATTGCTTTATTTCCAATTTCCAAAGTGACGCATAAAGATTGTTATCAATTTTTTGTGCGATTAGGACATGAAGGAAATTTCCATTCTGAAGCTGGACAAGTTGCTGGTTGGTCAATTAAAAATCCAGAACCAAACAATTTAAAAAAAACAGAGAGCTATAATGAAGTAATAACAATATTACAGGATTTAAAGCCGAAAATCATTCAACTTAATCAAGAAATCAGAAACTATTTTAAATTCGCTCCTGGCAATCAGGCTTCTGAATGGCAACGTTTTTTTACAGAAAAGATTATTGCTATTGATTTTGACTTTAACGACCTGGCGACATATAGTTCTAGAGAAGAAATGAATAATTTTTTAGGACTACCAGAAGATAATAGTTCAAATACAACATGGAACGTATGGCTATTCAAGACAGCGAACATTAATGATGTTGTATTTGCAACAAAAGGAGTAAATATTTGCTTAGGAATAGGAATTATTCGAGGAAATTATAGCTACGACAGAAATTCTGAAAATTATAAACACCAAAGAACAGTAAAATGGATTACCGATAAAATTTATCAGTACAAAGGAACATTAAAAGGTTATAAAACACTATTTAGACCCGATACTTTCAGTCCAACAAAAGTACATGAATTCATTTTAAATGAATATATCAGATTATATCCTGAATTAACTACAATATTTGATGAAAACAATTTAAAATATTCAGTTGAAAAAAATCCTGTAGGAACAGTCGATGAACAAATTGACATAAGTGAACTTGAACAAGAAGAAAACGAACCCTTAAATTTTTGGTGGCTTAATGCAAATCCAAAAATTTGGAGTATTAGCAATCATGTTGAAGGACAACGACAAACCTACACAACTCATAATGAAAAAGGCAATAAACGTAGAGTCTATAAATATTTTGAAGCAGTTAAACCAGGAGATTTAATAATTGGTTACGAAAGTACTCCAACAAAGCAAATCAAAGCTATTTATGAAATAACAAAAGGCATTCATAACACATCTCAAGGAGAAGAGATTGAGTTTGAATTAGTTGAAAAATTAGAAATTCCTGTTCATTGGAATGAATTAAAGAACAATCCTTCTTTACAGAAGTGTGAAGTATTTATTAATAATCAAGGAAGTCTTTTTAAACTCACTGAAGAAGAATATGATATTATTCGGGAAACAATTGACAATAAGAATATTATTACCGAAAAGCTGCTTAATCCAACTAACATTAAAAGATACAACTTCAAAGAAGATTCAGATAAACCTTTTATTAGTGAAGCAGACTTTCAGCAAACAGTAGCTTTACTCAAAAGAAAAAAGAATATTATTCTACAAGGTCCTCCGGGTGTTGGTAAGACTTTTATTGCTCGTAAGTTGGCATACGAAATAATGGAAGAAGTGAAAGATGCCAACATCGAAATGGTTCAATTTCATCAGTCATTCAGTTATGAGGATTTTATTCAGGGATTACGACCAACCCAAAATGGTAACTTTGATTTGAAAGATGGCATTTTCTATACTTTTTGTCAAAGAGCATTAGCTCACCCTGACAGACCCTTTTTCTTTATTATTGATGAAATTAACAGAGGAAATCTGAGTAAAATATTCGGTGAACTTATGATGTTAATTGAAGCAGATAAACGTAATGAGAAGTTTGCCTTGAAATTAACCTATGCTGAAGACGAGGAAGATCGTTTTTATGTACCTCAAAATCTTTATATCATTGGAACAATGAACACAGCTGACCGATCGTTAGCAATAGTTGATTATGCTTTAAGAAGACGTTTTGCATTTGTGACTTTACAGCCTGAATATGGTGATAATTTCTGTGCATTTCTTTCAGACAAAGGATTATCCGATAGTTTAGTTGAACATATTTGTACTTCTGTTACAAAAGTAAACGACAAAATTAAAGAAGACGTAAATCTTGGAGATGGGTTTCAAATTGGACACAGTTATTTTTGTACTTTCAAGGCTAATGAAGATGAAGACAAGTGGTGGAACGAGGTATTAAGTTTTGAAATAAAACCACTATTGGAAGAAATATGGTTTGATGATATATCAAAAGTTAATGACATAATGAAACAACTATCAAGATAAGAGATGCAAATACCAATTGAAAATATTTATTTTCTACTATGTTATGCTTGGAATAAGCTTGAGGAGAAAGAGCGTGTTAATATTTCGATTGATGGTAAAACTGAACTTCTTGATTTGTTTGCTAAAATTTTAATCAACGCTTCTAGAAGCCTATTGAAAAGAGGAATAGATAAAAATTATATTGACTATGCCGAAGAACTCACAGGTGTAAAAGGTAAAATTCAGATAAGTCAAACTCTTAAAAGAAATTTACTTATAAAGCAAAGAACAATTTGCACTTTTGACGATTTTTCCTCCAACATAATTTCAAATAGAATATTAGTTACCACTATTTACAGATTAACAAGAACCAAAGGTCTTGACAATGAATTAAAAAAAGAATTAGTTGGAATACTTCGAATGCTAGATGGAATTGAACAAATAGAAATTACAAATTCGTTATTCAAACAAGTAAAAATAAATAGAAATAACCGGTTCTATGGTTTTGTAATGAATGTTTGTCAAATCATTTATGATAGTACTTTACCTTCAGAAGAACAAGGTAAATATAAGTTCACCGACTTCACCAGAGATGACAATAAAATGAATCAACTTTTTGAGGCATTTATCAGAAACTTTTACAGGATTGAACAACGAAAATATAAAGCGGTCAAAAAAGAAACTATCATGTGGCAATTTGACAATATTGACAATGAAAGTTTTGATTATTTACCCCAAATGGAAACTGACATCACGTTGGAAAATGATGAAGAAAAAATAATCATAGATGCCAAGTTCTACAGAGAAACTATGACTGTACACTTTGATAAAGAACGAATAAAATCAGCAAATCTTTATCAGTTGTTTAGTTATTTGTTAAATCAAGAAGACAATACTACAAAAACTGTAACTGCTACAGGGATTCTGCTTTACCCAACAATTGAGAATGACTATAATTTAGATTTCAAATATAAAGAACATGAAATTCAGATTAGGACAGTGAACTTAAACGCAGATTGGCGAGACATTACGAAAAGGTTAAAAGAAATAATAAACTTAACGAATTCTAATTTTTGAGTAAAAGTTTACTTTAAATAAAAAAGATTTCGATCACTTAGATTGAAGGCATACAATGTCCTTATTATGCTATCTTTAATCATTATATAATTGATAATAATACATCCGTGTTAGTTTTTATTTAAGGTTTTAGATAGCATTTCTTTTATTGTTTCTACATTAATAGTTTCAATCGTAGATATACGGCATGGTTTCAGTTCAAATCTTGAAAGAATTTCATCTTTGAGCTTATCTCTGGATTGTTGAGTTTCATTTTCCTTATGATATTTCCACCCATCAACCTCTATTGCCATAAGAGGTTTTTTAGTAAGAGAGTTGTAGAGTAGGAAATCCACATGTGAGAAAGGGCTTTCTGCAAATACTCGTTCTTTATCGTTCAACAGGCTCCAGTTTGCAATTAGACGAGATAACGGATAATGGCATAACACTTCAATGTTACCAAGATGTAATTCAGTTATAGCCTTACCTAATGTATCATAAATAAGATTCTCTGATAAGTGTTCAGACACTTGTTTATATTTGGATTCATAGGCTAATCTTTCTGCTGAATATTGCTTATAGAGTATATCAAAAACAGAATGAAGCTTACTTTCTTTTACTTTAAAGTTATTGTATTGAATATATGAAACTAATTGAGCCAAGTTTGATTCGGAAGGCATTTCGTTGCCATTGACCACTACACAAAGTCTAGTCTTGGCTCTTGAAATGGCAACATTCATCAGATTTGGATCATCAGAAAATTCTGTAGGAGAATTATCTACCATACTCATAATAATAGTGTCGCACTCACGTCCTTGAAATTTATGTACTGTACTTGCAATATCCTGACCTATAGCCTTATTTATAGCATGAGCTTGATCACGATATGGCGTTATGATACCAATACTTCCTTCTTTGGAATATTCTGGCATCACTTCTTGAACTATAACATCAATTTCACGCTGATTATAATGTCCACGAGCATGATTGCCAGGAACTGTCTTGACAACTTGAAGAACTTTATCTTCATTCTTGTCGGTAGTCATTGCTAATAGTTCTCCATCATAAAAACGCTGATTGCAGAAATCTATAATTTTAGGATGACATCGATAATGTTCTCTAAGTAATGTTACAGGCGCATCGGCGAAAACCTTTATGCACGATTCTAGAAAACTATGTGTTAATGCTGAGTACTTTTCATCCACATTGTAGGTTTCTTGAATTGATTTTAAAGCCTTAGCTTCTTCACGACTCACCACATTCGGAAGTTGCTTATCATCTCCAACAATTACCGCATTTGTAGCACACGATAGAGCTAAAGCTCCTGTTTTAATGTCAACCTGAGACGCTTCGTCCATAATCACATAATCGAAGACCATATCTTTGCTTATACAAGTTTTTGCAGAATAGGTTGTACTTAACACAACAGGATATTCTTGTAAGAATGCTTCTGTTTGAGGCTTTATGGTTTTTAGTGTAAATTTCTTACGCTCTCCAGATTTGTATCTATTTGCAATATTGTGCTTCAGTATTTGTAAAGAGCAGGTTTGCAGGTCCTTAATCCTTTGTGACATATCAATGGATTGAAGAGTACCTTCAATAGTCGAAAGTTCACTTTCAATTTCACGTTTTCTGGATATATAATATGCTGTTTCCAGTGCATTGATGATAGTAGATGGTTGAGCTTTTAAGAGATTAATTATTTTAAATCCAAGTGAAAACCCCCACTTCAACTTAAACCATAAGCTTGGCTTTTGTTTATTTTCATGCATGAAAACATAAATGAGGCGCAAGGTCATTAGTTTGGCTGAACTTTTTGAGGATAACCACTCATGTTCAGAATCTATCTGATGGTGCAATTCATCATATTTAGTTTCTCTTAATAGTGCATTTAGATCAGCTTTGAGTATAGCATATCGTGATTGATTATCAAATCCTGTGGAAACATTTTTTAGCGCATCAACAGATTTCTGTATAATTGTAGCTAATTCACCTAACTTCCATGCTTCCATTTGTGGATATTCCTTTTGACACGCAATAAAAGCCTCTTTATTCTCAACACTACCAAGCTTAGCTACAATAAAATCCAGACCTTCGCTTGCCAATTTTTCCGCGACATTTTCAACGGCAGAATTATTATTAGAAACAACAAGGACACTCTTTTTTGCTAATAAGAGATTAGCTATAACATTGAGAATTGTTTGTGTTTTACCAGTACCAGGAGGGCCTTGAATTATACTTACCTGACGAGACAGAGCATTCTCAACAGCCTTTTTCTGACTAGCGTTGCATCCAAAAGGATAATAGATTTGATTAGGTAGTCTATATGTAGAAAGTTTTGTTCTATCTCCTAAATATTGAGCGAGTGGAACATTATCACGTTTTACATCAATCACTCCATATTGTAGAGCAAGAATATTTTCTTTTTCCTCTGTCATCAATCCTGTCTCAGCAACAAGTTTGTTAAGATAATCCCAAGTTGAACCGCCATTCTTATCAATAGGAGTACGTGTTACATAAACTTCATCTCCTACAAGGTTGTCGTAATTTCCATTATTGTAGACAACATAATAATAATAATGCCGACCATCATCAAATCGCAATAACTCAGAAACATTTGTAATGTGTTTATTCCTGACATATAGCCCTTTTTCTTCTAAATTGATAGATACCGGATTTGTAAGGTACAGTAACCTTGATGTATTATAATTGAATATACGTTGAGAGGTTGAGAATTTTACAGCCCACATACCATTCTTATTCTCATTAATATAGACGACTTGGTCGGTAACAAACATTCGTTTATTACCTCTTTTTTCCAAGTCTACTATCATATATTTCCGTGGGTCCATACTAAATAATTTATATGACAAATCGTTAATGAAAAAAGTTCTGCTAATCGACAAGGATATATGCTACTTGCATATATATCACTCTTTAGCCTTTTTTCACTACAAAGTCGACTTTTTTATCTCTCATCGCTCCGACATAAATATCATAACCTGCTATACGAAGCTCCAGATAAACAAGATTCTCTAACTTATAACCGATGTTGTAACCAAATCCCGGATAGAGATAATTCTTAAACGAAAGATCATTGATATAATATTTACAGTTACCAAATATAGTTTCTTTACCTCGAATATTGTAACGTTCAACCTGATGAACAAGAAACGTATCTTTGAAATATCCGATATATTCACACAAACATAGATATTTTCTTTTATACACGAAATTTCACAAAGACTATTTTTTATTTAAAAGAGTACCTCTGTTTAGGGATTTTTAATCATATATAAAATAGAATCTCTGCTCAATGTATTGATAAACTCTAACAAACCATCGCTTGAATTTGCTCTTTTTATTTCTTCTATTTCATCTTCAGCTTTTTGTGTTTCGTTGAGAAGAATTAAAGTCGTTATTTTATTGTATCGATTTGATCGAAGTGCATTAGAATCGTTTGAGCTTTTTATTCTTTCGTCAAATTTTTTGATCGCTTTGTTATAATATTCTTTTGCTTCTATTGAATCCCCTTTTGCATCAGCTATTAAACCAAGAGCCTGATAACCTTCGGCATAATCCGGTTTCTTTTTTATTGCTTGTTGGGTTTCTTCAAAAGCTTTGTTCCAGTCTTTTTTTCTCATATAAATGATGGATTTTCCTATATGTGGAAAATAATATGTTTTGTCTGTTTTAATTGATTGGTCATAAACCAACAACGCGCTGTCCAGTCGGCCTTGATTTATAAGCTCCAGTGCTTTGTTGTTTAATTCAACAGCTTGCGGATCATAAGTTCTCTCATACATTTTTGTACATGAGTTTATGAGGATAATTAGTAAAAATAAAGTGATAATAGATTTTGTCATAAGTTTATATTTTAAACGTCTATAGCAAATATAGATAACATATCTTTATAAGCAATAAGAATTGCTCAGAAAATAAGTTACTTATAGCAACTATTGAATAAATGTCGCAATTATTTACTATAATTGCGACATAAAAAAGTAAATAATTAAATGGATAGCATTGATGATAAAATACTTACAAAAATAAAAAAAGAGAAGAAGGGTTCGCTCTTTTTTACCGAAGATTTTCTGAACTTTGGTTCAGCAAAAGCAGTGGGAAAAACCCTGAAGCGTGATCCTTTATTAGGCGAATAAAACCAAGGTGCTGCGCGTAAAATTGAAGACATACACTAATAGTATTTGTCAATGCCACCAAAACCTGAAATAAGTTTGTTGTCTCTGGTTTTTTTAATAAAGTTATTCAGTCGTTTGGTAAATTCTTCTGGTCGTTTTCTTGCTTCATCAATATATGCAATTCGTATTCGTTTGTAGGAGTCTGAAAAAACTTTATAATTATTCCAAACTGTTTTGTCTTTTTTTATTTCATCTAAAATATCCAAAGGAAAAACATAATTTTTTGAAATAATTTTTTGAGCTGTTTTAATAAACGAATGATGAATTAGATTGTTTTCCGCTAACCATTTCAGTCGTTCAATATTAGGTTGTGAATATCTGCTCTTGGGTTGTCGGGGAGTAAATCGCTGAATTGTGTGGTCTTTGTCAAGAGTTTTATTGGTGCTGTCTATCCAGCCGAAACATAAGGCTTCTTCAACTGCATCATTGTATTGAATTCGTTCTTCCCCAGTCGACTTTTTAGCATAAACCAACCATACTTCGTTCTCAATATTAAAATTCTGCTGAAGCCAATTTCTCCAATCAGTTCTTGTTTTTATGTTAAGTATCTTGTCAGTTGTCAATTTATTTTATTTATAAAGTTATCCATATAAATCAATCTTTATGATTGTTGTGGAAATTTAGTCATATCCATGTAAAAAATCTCCCAAGTATGTCCGTCAAGATCTTCAATGGTTCGCTGTTGCATAAAGCCATAATCTTTAAATTCGCTTGGTTCTGTTCCACCTGCTTTTAGTCCTTTAGTCATTATATTATTCACTTCGTCAACGCTGTCAACCGATAATGAAAAAAGTCCTGCTAAATTTGATTTGGTGTCAGCTAATGGTTTTGTTGCAAACGAGCTAAACTTTTCGTGTGTTAATAACATCACGAAAATATTTTCACTCCAAACCATACATTTTCCAGCATCATCTGAAAATTGTGGATTGTTTGTAAATCCTAATGCAGTGTAAAAGTCCATTGATTTTTGAAGGTCTTTTACTGCTAAATTGATAAATATTTGTTTTGCCATTTTATTATTTTTTAGTGATTATTTATTCGTCCGTGATATTAGGTTCTACCAAACGTTTTAATTTGTCTAATGAATCTTGCCAACCTAAATAACACATTTCAACAGGTATTATATCGGGTATTCCTTCCTGTGTTACAAAAAGTTCTGTACCACATGTAACCTTTTTGAATTCAATCGTTGTTATCATTTGTCCCGGCATATTTGGGTCGTCAAAATGGTCGGAATATTTTAGTAGTTCATTAGGAATAATTTCCAAATATTCGCCACCAAACGAGTTTCCATTACCTGTGGTAAAATTAGTAAACGTCATTTTGTATGTTCCACCAACTTTTACATTCAGACTATGAACTTTACATACAAATCCATAAGGTGGCAACCAAGAAGCCATTGAATCGGCATCTGTGAATGCTTTAAATACTTTTTCTACAGGTGCTGCAAAAACCCGGTGCAGATTTACTTTGTTATTTGCCATATTGCTACTTTTTATGTTATTAAATGAACAAACAAAATTCTATATAAATGTAACAAATATGACAATCAAGAGTTCAACTTTTTAATATTGCACCTTTTCGAGTAAGGTTTGAGAATGTGCGTTCAGTATCACGGAACGAATATTAGTTGCAACAAAGGTTACCTTAAAACAATGATAATTGTGTCTTATCTTCTTTTAGTGGATAAAATACGCCAATAATAATAAAAGGATTAGGTCCAACATTGTGAAATTTTTGGGTAGTTCCAAGGAAAAAATGCAAATCACATTTGCTCAACATATAGTCAAAATACTTTGCTTTTACTTTTTGACAAGCTATTTCTTCATTACCTTTCGCAGCTTTCAGACAGTTCCAATAAAGTGCTCCTAATTCCCAATCTTCCACCATCATAGTACGTTCTTTATTATCCACAGTTGTAAAAACGTAAGAAAATTTATAGGGAACCTTTTTGGCTACTTGAAATATTTTTTTTGTTTCCTCATTGTCAAATAAACTACCTTGGGCTTGTTTTGCAATAATAGAATCAAGTTTTTTCTTATCCCATTCACGATCACAAGGTTCCCAAATAAAATTTATCACTTCTTTGGGTTTAAGTACAGCTAACGATGTTCCTATTGTTTCATCTTTTGCTTCTTGAATTAGAACTGACATATCATCATAAACATTTTTCAGAGCATACTCTTTGCGAAACATCCAATTGTGTGCTGTTGAAATAGAATTACCTAAGTTGATGTCTTTATCCAAATCAGTAGGGCGATAGCTTTCTTTTCTGAAATCTTTTGTGTTTCGTACAATGTCCATTTCAATCCATTGCCACTTTTCATACTGTTCAGCATATTTAAGTTTTCGATAAGGTACAGGGTAAATTCTTACCCACGAACCATCCTCCTTGAAACCTGCTGTGCAAACTAATTCTTGGTATGTTGCAGATAAGGTAGGATATGTTTTTACGGAAATTAAAATACGGGTTAATGACATAGAATTATAACATTTTAAGTTCGTAGTCAATATTTGGTAGTTGCATTAAGGAATGTGCCACACATGAACGATGACATTGTTTAGGATTATTTTCAAAACACGTTAGAGCAACACGCTTACCCTTGTCTAATAGATTGCGGATAAATAATAATGAAGCAAAATTATTTAATAGGGTTGTTTTTTTGTATTCATCAAAAAGAACATCATAATCCGCTTGGGTGCGAAGTTCTTTTCTTTTATCAGAAACAATACCTAAATCAGGTAAATGTATGTATTCAATATCCACACCTTTACAAGCTAATTCAAGTGTTTTTTTTGAAAAGCCATACTTTTGGCTATATGCGTTTTTTCTCACATCGCAGAGTACATTTACATCATTGATTATTAACTTATTTATATAAGTTTCTAAAGAAATGCCTTCATATCCTATAGTAAATAGTTGCTTATCAGCAAAATGTCGCTTTTGCCTCTCAATTTCAATAATTTCGGAACCATTCAAGATATCCGTTGCAATTGTACTTTTTATAGCGTAATATGGATATTTTTGATAGGTGTAACGTATTAAATTCGTTTGCGTTAGTTTGCCGAATTGTTCTTTTACCTCAAGTAATTTCTTTTTATCATCCGGCTTAAGCATATTAATAAAACCATCATTTTTTATTAACTCATAAAATCTTCCATTGTCTGTTTCTGAAATATTAAAATAGCCATATTTGGTTAGTGTTAATACATCCTGATTAGCTTGAAACGAAAAACATCCATAGTGATACGGCACAAAATCAAATGACTTAACAGCTTGTTTTCGAGTGAACAAAAACAAGTACTTTTGGAGTTGTTTGGCGGTTAATTTTCCGTCAAAAACACTCATTAAAGCTAATATTATTTTTCTTCGATAATACATCATTACTACAAAAGTACAAAGTTTATTTTATTATAGTTACTTTATTCTATAATAAAATCGGACTTGATGCTTTGAACAAATCTTTGATTAATTCGTAGTTCCGTTGCATAGATTTCAAATTTAATAACAGCATCAGCAACGATATCAATCAAGATTCAATAATCTGAATATCGATGTTTATACCAATTGTTTCTAAATCTTTACGAGTGATATTATCATTTTTACCATATTTGTCTCCATAAGCTACTTTATATATCTATAGTTCTCAATTGTAATTTGTTAAGAAAATATTTTACATGCTAAGCGGTTTGGTAAATGATAACATGAGACAGGAGTGAGGAGTTTAGATACTTTAAAGTAAGATTATCCAAATAATTTAATATATCTTTGCACCAGCATTTGGTTCCCGATGCACACCGATTGGTCGTGATAAGGATTAAAAGGGAATGTCGTGAAATTCGGCAACAGTTCCCGCTGCTGTAAGTTCTTGTTCTCATTTGAGGGCAAAAAAGTTTCAACAATCTTTGTCACTGGTTTAATTACCGGGAAGGCGTTGAAACCGGAACGAGTCAGAAGACCTGCCTATGCATTTTACGGATTTCGTATCTCACGGGTAATGAGTAAAAGCCGGCGGTTTTCTGACAAACTTTACAAATTTTCCAATCCCGTCGTTCGCTGTTTTTCATACGTTTGGTCGTAATCCAGTTTAAAAACTAAATTACGGTCGAATGATGAAGTTTTGTGGTATTTCCAACCTTGTTATTTCTTCAGCCGGAGTAGAAATAAAGTTCTGCACTGGAGAGTTATTGTCTGTAATTACGTTCATTTCCGGACATTATCAATTCAAACAACAAATAATAACTTTTAAAAATTGAAGAAATGAAGAATTTATTTACATTATTAATGATGGCTACACTCCTGGCTTTCAGCAGTTGTAGCTATGACGACGATGATCTTTGGAATAAGGTTAACAACCTTGACGAAAGGATTAAAACCCTTGAACAAGTTGTCAAGCAGATAAACAACGATATATCCTCTTTGGAGACAATCGTTAATGCATTGGAAAACAGTAAAAGTATTACGAATGTTTCTGAATCGTCAAAGGGGTGGACCATCACTTTCAGCGATGACACAAGCATCGAAATAGAGCATGGTAAAAACGGCAACGATGGCGCTAACGGTGCAGATGCTCCGATTATTGGCATTTCCAAAGACGGAGATGCATATTACTGGACTATCAGCACCAACCCTGAGAACGATCCTTGGCTTAGAGATGCTGACGGCAATAAGATACCCGTAAGTGGTAAAGATGGCTCGAAACCTGTAATGGGTGTGGATAAAGACGGGTTTTGGACTGTCGATTACAGTGATGGCAAAGGTCCCAAGCAGATTCTCGATTCCAATGGTGATCCGATTAAAGCAACTGCGAAAAGCGAGACTTCTCTTATCGTAGATGTTATTTCCAGCCAGACAAATGTAACCTTTATTCTTGCCGATGGCACGATTTTCAATGTTCCTAAAATCATTCCTGTAATTGTTGAAATTGAAGCGAATGAAGAAGAGAATTTCAAATATGCACAAACTCGCACTTTCAATGTGAAAATGAAAGGTGTTACCGGTTATCAGGTTACCGGGCCGACAGGATGGAACGTTGTACTGAAAAAAACAGGTGATGAAGTCGGGATACTATCTGTTACAGCTCCAAATGAAATGGCAATTAATTTAGGTGTTTCAATTGCAGAGGGTACAATTAACATTCTCGGTATCGGCAACGGCGCGGTAAATATACCACTAAAAGTGGCAGCAAGAGCATACGAACTTCGCATACTATCATTCGAAGATGGAGATTATAAAGGAGCGGAAGCATCGCCTTATTGGACTTCGCTTATAGATTCACCGCAATACGGAGGGTCGTTGCTTTATCCTACAGGACAGACTTTATATGGATGGTATGATAAGAGTAATACTGAACTAGCGTCTGAGTTTGTCAACGAATGGGGCGATTTCCAATTTTGGGGCGGCGGAGAAGTTATATCGAACTATGTGGAAACCAACATAGATGATGGAGATTATCTACATCAGTTATCAGTATATTATCATGATCCGGTAACCGGTTACGGTGGCAACAAAGGTTCGAAAAATTTCTGTGTACACTATGGATATGTTGATAATTCCGGTTATGGCGGAACTGAACGTCAGAACATATATTTTGCCGACGGAGAGGCTCGTGTAGTCGACCATATGTACGTTACCATTACCACCTACCTGTTAAATTGTGTTCAGAACGGTAACGGTCTTACCGACCCTGTAGGCCCCGACGGATTTATAAGGATTGTTGCCACAGGTTTCGATGAAAATGGTAATGAAATAACCAATGTCACTCCTAAGTTTGAAATTGCCAATTATGATCGTACTGTAATTGATTGGCAAAAATGGGATCTCTCCGGATTAGGCAAAGTCACTAAAATAGAATTTAACGTTGAAGGTGACAGTGATAACGGATACGGCTTCAGTCAACCGGCCTATTTCGCTTATGATGACGTAGCTGTAAGATTTTAATCAGTGTCGGGATTAAAAAAGTGAAAATCAACACAATATTCATACTGCTATTAATCCTGACCCAGATCGGGAATATTCAGGCGCAAGAGTCGATTTCCGAACTGTCGGTCGACTCTTTGCGCACCCATACCATACAAGAGGTAACTGTTATCGGAAGACAAATGAAAGAGATTGTTCCGGCACAAGTTCTTTCCGGTGAGCAGTTACAAAGACTGAATTCCCATTCCGTTTCGGATGCGTTGCGATATTTTTCAGGAGTACAGATAAAGGATTATGGAGGAATCGGTGGTCTGAAAACAGTCAATATCCGCAGCATGGGAAGCCAACATGTGGGAGTTTTCTATGACGGTATTCAGATTGGTAACGCACAAAACGGAACGGTGGATCTTGGTAAGTTTTCGTTAGATAATATGGAGCATATCTCTGTTTATAACGGTCAGAAAAGCAATATATTTCAGTCAGCGCGTGATTTCGCTTCAGCCAGTGCCATTTATATGGAAACACGTAAACCCACTTTCAAGGAAGGGCGCGATAACAACCTCAATTTGAAACTAAAAGGAGGTTCGTTTGATCTTATCAATGCCTCAGCGTTGATGGAACACCTCTATAATGATAAATTGTTCTCGTCCGTCAATCTCGAATTTCTCAACACATCCGGCGAGTACAAGTTTCGCTACCATAAGGACGGAGGCTATGATACCACGGAGGTCAGGCGCAACGGCGATGTAAAGTTCCTACGTGCGGAAGCTGCCCTTTTGGGGCGTATAAACCATGGGGAATGGCAAATAAAAGGTTATATGTATAACTCTAAGAGAGGATATCCAGGTGCAGCTGTCAAGAAGGATTACGGCATCTCGCTGTTTAATGAAGACAGGCAGAAAGACCGCAATTTTTTCTTTCAGGGATCAGTCAAGCAACAAGTGACAGATTTATATAGTTACAAGATCCAGGCTAAGTATGCCAATGATTATATGAACTACGTGATGCCCCCTGAAAGTACCGTACAGCCAATGGATAACAACTATTGGCAACAAGAATTCTATTATACGGTGGCCAATTTATTTTCTTTCAACCGTTGGTGGACAGCTAACATCTCCACTGACTTTCAATGGAATAAGCTTAATGCGTTTGGAACGGATATGTTTAATGCGCATTTTGTTAAGCCGAGGCGTTATTCCGTTCTGAGCGCGGCGGCCACTTCGATAAGTTTGCGTCGATTCAGTATTCAGGAAAGTTTGCTTTACACATTTGTACATGACCAAAGCGCGCGTGGCAAGGAGGTAGCAGACAATAAAAACATTTTCACCCCTACCCTAATCGCCTCATTCAAGCCGTTTGAAAGGATCGGATTAGATGTCAGAGCATTTTATAAAGAGATATTCCGAATGCCGACGTTCAATGACCTGTATTATGTGCAACTAGGCAACCGCCTGCTTAAGCCGGAATATACAACGCAGTACAATATCGGCATCGTGTATAACAAACAATTCGATAAAGGATTGTTCAGTTCCCTGAACTATACAGTAGACGTATATTACAACGAAGTTAAGGACAAAATAATAGCTACTCCAACCTCGAATCAGCTTGTATGGACTATGATAAATCTCGGATACGTTGAGATACGTGGTATCGACATGACGTTAAATCCCAACTTACAAATAGGAGAATTCGGTATAGGAGTCCGACTAAGTTATACATACCAAAAGGCTCAGGATTTTACCCGGGAAAAGAAAGAGAATTGGGATGATCCCGTGATAGACGGCTATGGTGATCAAATACCCTATATCCCGTGGCATAGCGGTTCGCTTATACTTAATACAAAATATAAAGACTGGGATTTCAATTACAGTTTTATCTATACCGGCGAGCGGTATATGTTGGGGAATAATACTCCCGTCAATTATATCCAGCCGTGGTACACTCACGATATGTCCCTCTCACGGAACATATCGTTGAATAATTCTCTTCTTCGTGTAACAACGGAAGTTAATAATATTTTTAATCAACAGTATGAAGTTGTCAAATGGTATCCCATGCCCGGAACCAACTTTAAAATCATTTTAAGTTATACATTATGAGATTTTTTAATGCCAGATATCTTACAGCAGCCATTTGTTTGTTAGTGCTTGCTACTTCATGCCGCAAAGACGATCCTATATTACCGTCCGAGCCAATAGAGGTAAATCCCGGGGAAGAAGTTACCGGTGACATATACGGTTTCTTCCTTCTCAACGAAGGTAATATGGGAACCAATCAAGCTTCTATAGATCATTACGACTATGAAACAGGAGTTTATACACGTAATATTTATGGTGAACGGAACCCATATGAGATAAAAGACCTCGGGGATGTAGGCAACGACATCCAAATATACGGAGATAAACTTTGGGCAATAATAAACTGTTCTAATTATGTAGAGGTCATGGATGTCAATACGGTCAAGCATATCACCAAGATAGCCGTTCCAAACTGCCGCTATCTTACCTTTAAGGATAATTATGCTTATGTGAGCGCATATGCCGGGCCTGTTCAGATAGCGCCTGATGCACGTATAGGATATGTCGCTAAGATAGACACACTTACCCTTGAAGTGGTAGATGAGTGTATCGTCGGGTATCAACCTGAAGAGATGGCGATTGTGGGTGACAAGCTATATGTAACCAATTCCGGTGGATACCGTGTGCCGAATTACGACCGCACGGTATCAGTCATAGACCTCAACACTTTTACCGAAGTAAAACAGATAGAAGTAGCCATAAATCTTCACCGCATAAAACTTGACAACTATGGCAATCTATACGTTTCCTCTCGTGGAGATTATTACACAGTACCCTCAAAGACGTTTATCATAGATACCAATACCGATGAAGTTGTCTATGAGTTCGACGACCTACCTAACACAAATATGACCCTGTGCGGGGACTCACTGTATGTTTACAGCACCGAGTGGAGCTATGTTACAAAAGAATGGACCGTTTCCTACGCGATTGTAGATACTCGGACAAGGAAGATCATAACCCGCAATTTTATTAAAGACGGTACTGAAGAACGTATTCAAACCCCTTATGGAATAGCCGTGAATCCGAATACCGGGGAGTTTTTGGTTACCGATGCCAAAGACTATGTCAGAGCCGGAACCCTTCACTGTTTCGGGAAGGACGGCATTCGCAAGTGGTCTATTACGACCGGAAATATTCCCGCGCATATTGTTTTCAGTAAAAAGAAACTACGACCTGTTAATGCATAACTTAAATAATTAAAAAGATGAACGTTAAAATTACATGGAGGTTTTTGCTCCTGCTGCTGACTTCAATTCTATTTGCCGGAACCTTTACCGGATGCAGCAATGACGATGAAATCAATGACAGATACATGCTTAAAAAAGAAGACATCACTGTAGCTGTGCCAGGTGACGGATTTAAAGCCAAGGTTAATCAGTTGTTTAAAATCGAAGTGAACAGCGTGTCCGACGATGCACTCACTTACCGTTGGTTCATAGATGACAAGCCAATTGCACAAACTAAAAATCTTGAACACATGTTTGAGAAGGGAGGCATGTTCGGACTTAAACTTCAGGTATCTCAGGATAATATCACTTTCGACTATTATTTTACGGTCTTAGTAGAGTACGGACCGATAGACCCTCCGGCAGAGGGCTCTAATCCTTTTATTACCAAAGTGTTCGATTATATGCCTGCCGTAGGACAGTTTACCAACAAACTACCACTGTATGAAGATGGTGATACACAGGAAATCATGAATCAGAAAGTGCTTGATGACATAGGCAACAATAACAGAGGAATGATTACTCTGGGTGGATTCGGAGGATATGTTGTTGTCGGTTTTGACCATACGATACAGAATATAGAAGGCAAGCGTGATTTCCGTGTACTTGGTAATGCGTTTTATGCTAACTCAAACCCCAATCCGAATGCACCTGAAGGCGGAAGTTGTGAGCCGGGTGTGATTATGGTGGCTTATGATGTCAATGCCAATGGAAAACCTGACAATGACGAGTGGTTTGAGATAGCAGGCAGCGCCCATGTTAATTCCACAGGCGAACTATGGTATGAAATGGCACGAGCCAGGGGAAACGATGTAAACACCTATTTTAATTATAAAATCACCTATCACAAACCCGCGATTGAACCGACCTCGTCGGATGAATGGTGTACATATATCCGTTGGGAAGATAATCAGGGTAATTCAGGTTACAAAGTGAAGAATCAGTTCCATCGGCAACCCTATTATCCATTATGGGCCGGGGACACTCTCTCCTTTACCGGAACCTGTCTCCCGCAGAACGGTATTGATGAAAGCGGAATAGGCAACTACTTCGTTTTGTATAAATTCCGTTATGGATATGCCGATAATGAAGTAAACACATATGATGATGCGTCAATAGACATAAGCTGGGCTATAGATAAAAACGGAAAAAGAGTTAATCTTCCCGGAGTCGATTTCATCAAAATATACTGTGGTGTAAATCAAGAAAACGGCTGGTTGGGTGAATGTTCGACAGAGATACTTGGAGTGGAAGACCTGCATCTCCTTGGAGTAGATATAGATACAAGATAATTAAATAGATATATATCCTTTGTTCCTGAGCTTGATATGCCCGGGCATAGTGCTGCTTTTAAACGTGCAATGGGATTTGATATGCAGTCTGAAGAAGGACTAAAAGCAATAACAAATCTCTTAACTGAGGTTTGTTTAACTTATCCGGAATTAAAATATTTTCATATTGGTGCTGACGAAGTGAAAGTTACCAATGAGGATTTTATAATAAAAAAGAATGCACAAAATACTGAATTAACATTTCAATATTGCCAGTCCGTAATTTAACAAGATTTTAGTAAAAACAGACTGAGTATATATTTATCAAATAAACTAAAAAAACAATTCGTATTTTTGCGAATTGAAATAACTGTTCGTATATTTGCGAACCGAAATTAACTACATTTTGTATTTAATAAAAGTTGATATGACAAAAAAAGAATTTACAGAAGAGCAGATCAGAATTTCCCGTATTGCCAAAGCTCTGGCTCATCCGGTAAGGATTGCTATTTTACAATTGTTGGCTAACCAAAATTGCTGTTATCATGGTGATATGTCGGAAATTATTCCGGTGGCCAAAAGCACTCTTTCACAGCATCTAAACGAGCTGAAGGAGGCAGGACTGATTCAGGGTGAATTTACTCCTCCCACTATAAAGTATTGCATCAACAAAGCAAACTGGGAAAGTGCACGAGATTTGCTGGGAAGCTTTATCGATCAAATTGCAAAGGTAAATAGCTATTGTTAACGGTATATAGTATTCACACTTATCTAAAAAATTAAGGAAGCAAAATAATCTAATAAAATACAAACAAATTATTTCCATCAAACAATCAAAAATTTTAAATCTTATGAAACAAGTTCTTTTTATCTTATTTGCAGTAGTCACTTTGACCGCATGCGGCAACGGAAACGAGAAAAAAAATGCAGCGGAAACTTCAGCAGTTACATCAACAGAAATATCATCTGTCGGAAATGCAGACACTACTTCCGTATTTGTTTATTATTTTCATGGCAAACAACGCTGCAAGACCTGTATAGCTGTCCAAAGTTTTACAAAGGAAGCTATAGCACAGATGTACAATAATAATCAAAATGTAAAATTTAAGGAAGTATTGATTGAAGATGCAGCAAATAAAGAACTTGTTGAAAAGTATGGTATAGCATGGAGCACACTGATAGTTGCAAAGGGTGACGACTATATAGATATTACGCAAAACGCGTTTGCCAATCCGGAGGGAGTGAAAGAGATACTAAAGAGTGAAATAGACGGAAGGCTTTAATCTACAATAAATTTCACTTAATAATGATGAATTTTCTGCAGAGCCTGACTGAAGGCTCCAGCTGGCCCTTGTTTACATCGTTCCTTCTTGGACTGATGACAGCTATAAGCCCCTGTCCTCTCGCTACAAATATCACGGCAACCGCCTATCTCAGTAAAGATATTGGTAACAAAAAAAGGGTATTGTTCAACGGTCTTTTTTATACACTTGGCAGGATGTTTACCTATACTGCACTCGGTATGATCTTCTTTTTTGGTGCGAGCCAACTAAAGATTGCCGGATTCCTTCAGAATATCGGCGGTCTTTGGCTCGGAGTGATCTTACTGGCGATCGGCATCTTTATGTTGGATCTCATTCAGTTGAATCTGCCGGGTGTAGGAAAGTTGACTGATAAGTTCGGAAAAAAGGAAGGAAAGAAAACTTTTTGGGACGCTTTTCTACTTGGATTACTTTTTGCGCTTGCCTTTTGTCCATACAGCGCGATGCTTTATTTCGGGGGATTAATTCCAATGACAATTGCCTCTACATCCGGGCTCTTGTTACCACCAATATTCGCTATCGCTACAGGTCTTCCGGTGATTATCATTGCTTGGCTTCTTGCTTACAGCGTTAGTAATATAGGGAAGTTCTATAATCGTATGAACAGTTTCCAGAAGTGGTTTAAACGTATAGTAGCAACTATATTTATAATTGTAGGTATCTATTATATCATTATCAGTCTCTGAAAAAATTTAAATAACAAAAACAAATAACAAATTTAACAGATAAAAATTATGGAAATATTAGTATTGGGGCCAGGTTGTAAAAATTGTGTATTGACTTATAAAGCCATTCAAAAAGTAGTAGAAGAAACCGGAATTGAAGTAACGATCCGCAAGGTGGAAGATATTATGGAGATCATGAAGTACAATATCATGACAACACCGGCAATAGTAGTTAACGGGGAGGTGAAGTTGAAAGGACACGTACCTTCAGAAGCGGAAATAAAGAAAATTTTAGGAGTATAACTATCGGATAATCAACTATTAAAATAACCACGTCGCGACGTGGGAGGGTATTTTATTGTAAAAAAGTAAAAATGGAAACAAAAAAAGAATTAAAATATTTGGGATGGATGGTGCTTATTTTCGTACTGATTTTTTTTCTACCAATCAGTAGTGAGCGCTTTATGACTGCCATTGAAGCAACATTAGACCTTTCGAAATGGTATGCACAAGAACATGTAATCCTCTGTTTACTACCGGCTTTCTTTATTGCCGGGGTAATTGCCGTATTTATCAGCCAAGGATCAGTGATCCGTTACTTTGGAGCAAATGCAAATAAATGGCTTTCCTATACTGTGGCATCTGTATCAGGTGCCATTTTGGCGGTCTGTTCCTGTACTATACTTCCATTATTCACAAGCATCTACAAGAGAGGAGCGGGATTAGGACCGGCTGTAGCGTTCCTTTACTCGGGACCAGCCATAAGTATCCTCTCAATCATCTTAACCTGGAACATCCTTGGTACGGAAATGGGTGTAGCCCGAATGACAGGGGCAATTCTTTTTTCTGTTATTATCGGGTTGGCCATGGCTTTTATCTTCCGTAAGGAGGAAAAGGTAAAACAGGAAGAACAGATGAATTTTGAAGCACCACCTTCAAAACGGCCGATTTCACAGACTATGTTTCACTTCTTCACGCTGGTCCTGATCCTTGTGACTGCCAACTGGGGCGCACCAGCATCAGGAGATACTTCAAGCCTATGGTTTTATCTATTTACTTACAAATGGTATATCACCGGATTTTTTGGATTGATATTAGCCTGGTCGTTGATCAAGATATTAAAAATAAAATGGCAATGGGTGTTAATTGCAGTAGCCGCTACAACGCTTTCGGCACTTCTTTCCAACCAATTCATTCGCAACCCAAAGATGGTACCTTTAGTACCAATGGTTGTAGGTATTGCTGCCCTCTCTGTGATGACACTCTTAGACAAAAAAAATGAGGAAAACAGAGAATGGACACTATCTGCCTGGGGTTTTGCCAAACAGATAATGCCGTTGCTCGCTATTGGTGTGGTTACTGCGGGATTCTTACTCGGATCCACACATGATAACGTGGCTATCCCGGGTGTTGTTCCCAACGAATGGATTGAGTGGGCTGTAGGAGGCAACTCGTTTTTCTCCAACTTCTTTGCCAGTTTTACCGGGGCCTTTATGTATTTTGCCACCCTAACCGAGGTACCCATTGTACAAGGACTATTGGCCAGTGGTATGGGCAAAGGTCCGGCACTAGCACTATTACTTTCGGGTCCTTCCCTCTCATTGCCTAACATGCTGGTTATCCGCGGGGTAATGGGAACAAAGAAAACGATCGCATATGTTGCATTAGTTGTGATAATGGCCACTTTTTCAGGTCTGGTATATGGATCACTATTTTAAAACTAAACTTTCGCATGTCTCACTGAATTTTGTTATGTGATACATGCAAAAGTTCTTCATTAACATTTCAATATTGCACCTTTTGGAGTATTTCCGGAACATTTCTGTTTTCCCGGCTATAATTGGCTTTTTTTGAAATGGTGTAAGCATCCATGAAGTGCTCGTTGAAAGGTTCCATTAGCTTTTCGATATTTTCTTTTTTTAGTGAGTGATTGTTCCATTGCTCAATATCTTTCTCAGATATTATCAAGGGCATTCTGTGTTTGTTTTGTCCTGAATTGTGAATCTCGGTCATCATAGGATTTGAAGGAACTGTGATTATTGAAAAAGTGTTTTTTATTTCTCCTGTTTCATGATTAATCCACCGATCATAAATGCATCCAAAATAGAAATGCGACGATTCTTTTGGAAAAATATAATGTGGAATCTTTTCATTGTTTACTTCTTTCCATTCAAAATAACCATCAACCGGAAGGATGCATCTCTGTGTTTTAATTGCTGAACTGTAAGATGGTTTTTCGAATATGGTTTCGGAACGTGCATTCAGCGTCATCGAACGGATATTATTGGCATCTTCAGCCGTCTTTGTCCAAAATGGGATTAAGCCCCAATTAAACATATCTACTTCATTTTCTTTCAATATGACTAATCCGGGATACTGAAATCCTGATACAAAGAAATTATTCTGGACCTGATCCAACAAGTTCTTGATCTGATTATCTTCATATAACAGATTGGCATCTTTAATAAAAATCTCCAATCCCTTCTTTTGCTGTGAAACTGTAAAGCACATAGTTTTACGTATTTACTTTGAAGTACAAATATATATTAGGATAAAGAAAAATCTTACTTTGTTTGAAAGTTTAACTTATGGGGTGTAAAAGTTTGAAGTGGCAATCATAAAAACTTTGTATCGTCTATGAATGTTTTCAAAGTTTTTGATAGTTTCTTAAGTACTTCTAGTTGTTTCGAATATAAAAGATACATATCGTTAAACTTAATAGATATTACAAAACTTACATAATCATTACCTGCAAGAATGATATTATCAAGAAGAGAAAATTTAAAAAATTGAAAGATTCATTAATTGCCAGGTTACTAATTGTTTGTCTTTTTTATATAGTCTTGTTACTCCATGGGGGGGGTGGGATGATTATGAACTAATATTAGGTTGCTTCAAATATCAATGATAAGAACTTTTAAAAGATCATAACAACCTCATAACCACATATTTAACAATTTCAAACCAACGATATATAAAACATATTTTAACATAAAGCATTTTCTTGTTTAGTTTTTTTTTGTTAACTTGCCATTATTTTAAATATTAAACATGCGTTTTAAACTTACCTTACAACTTGAAAAAAGACGATTCGGTGATTTGATACCATTAAATTATCAATACGAGTGTAGCGCCGTAATCTATCGAATACTTTCAAGATCAAACACTGACTATTCACAGTGGTTACACGAAAATGGTTTCCAACTTGAGAATGGAAAGCAATTTAAGCTGTTCACTTTTTCACGACTGCGAGTACCACAATTTAAGATTATTGGAGAGAATATGAAAATTTTATCTGATACTATTGATTGGGAAATCGCTTTTTTACCTGAACGCAGTACGCGTGAATTTATTCAAGGTGTTTTTAAAGAACAAACTTTTGAAATAGGCAATAAAGATGTACGTGCTCAATTTAGAGTTAATTCCGTTGAGTTATTGCCCGATCCAGTGTTTACTGAAACCATGCAATTTGAAACCCTCTCCCCTATTTGCTTGACTTATAAACAACCTGGAATGAGTGATGAATACGTCTCGCTTGAGCATCCTAATGCTAAAGAGTTGGTTAAATTCAATTTGTTAAGTAAATATAAGGCTTTTACGGGAAAAGACTTTCCGGAAAGAGAATTTCCCTTTAATGTTACTCCACTTTCGAAATCGAAGGCTACTTTAATAACCATTAAAGCAAATACATCCCAATCTACAAAAGTAAGAGGTTTTATGTGTCAATTTGAAGTTGAGGCACCAATTGAACTAATAAAGATTATGTACAATTCAGGGATTGGTGGGAAAAACAGTTTAGGATTTGGGATGGTAAAGGAAGTAAAATAACAGATTAATCTATTTTTTATTAATTAGATAGGTTCATTAAAATAACAAAAACTGATATGAGTTTAGACACAGTAATTAAAATTGGCGAGTTTTATCGCCAAGATAAAAATGCATGGAAATATCATGAACAGATTAACCATGTGATGAAAGAAATAGAAGCTTTGGCAAAAAAAAAGAATAAAGAAGGTATTTATATTACTACTACATTTTATGAGATACCCGTAATTGATAAAGGCGATGAATTCTTGTTTGAATTTGAAAATATTAAGGAAATATTGGATGAAGATAAAATAAACAGCCTTTATTATCTGAATTTTAAAGCAAATAAAAAAGACACATTTAAAAAGTATCTTGTCGGTGATTTGGTTTATTCCTGTTATATAGATAAAAAAAATAAAATTATTGAAGGAGGAAATTATCGTATTAAGGGACAATGGGAAGGTGATAAAAAATCTTCTTTTTGGCGTTCTAATGATATTATAGAAAAGATTGACAACTTATTTATTTTAAAATTTAGGAGAGAATTTCAACGAAACATTGATTTTATTGAAAATCTTATTAGTGAACATTTATCAATTGTATTGCACTTTAGTTTTGATGGTATGTCGTGGTATGAACAAGAAAACATTGTTAATACTGTTGATAAGATAATAATTGAAGATTTAGTTAATCCTATTTCTAATAAACATTTTGTTCTTAAAAAATATCTTTATAAAAATCTAGCAGGTGAAGAAAATCCGTTATCACCAAATTTTGACAAAACATCTTTGTACAAGAACAGATTATTTAGTAAAGAAGAAATAACAAATTTACTTTATGTAAAAAAAATCACAGAACCTCAGAATCCCTCGGTAAGGATAGGTAATATAGGAATTATAGCTATTCCACATTCAGATAAACTAACATCAGAATCTGTTATAAACTTTTTTGAACGTGAGAAAAACACTTTAGATATAGAAGTCGAAGTTGAAATTAGTAAAGAAGGAAATATCATTGATTCGATTGAAAATAATGATTCTGACTTATTTTTTACCGATTTTGTTAACAATGACTTCGATGATACTGTAAAATTTGATATTGTATTCATCAGTATACCTAAATCTCCTGCAGGTGTATTTGCAGACTTAATAGAAATTTCGGATGTCGAAAAGAGTTTATTAATACATATAAATAAGAATATAAGAGAAAAAGCTGAAGAAATGGAGAATAAAGCTAATAGCGAATTCGCAAATTTGAAAAAGCCATTTCATTTTGGTATCAGATCAAGTTTTTTAAATATTCTTGGAGATGTTACGAAAGAGAAGAAAAAATTTCAGTCCCATTTACTAAAAGTACTTCCTCAGATATACACTGATAATTATTATGAAGACTCCTTGTTACTATCTGCTTTTCTTGAAAAAACAGAATATAACATTCGAGAAGGAAGTCAGAGTTTTAATACTTTGAAATATGATTTTTATTTTTTAATGAACATACAAAAAAATAATCCACTTATGAAAATTACAGAATCAAACAGTTATGCATTAGGCAAAAATCTAGGTATTATGGCCAAGCAATTTGCATCCTGGCGCGACGACTGCCCTATCAAGTCATTTGAAAAATCCTATGTTGGAAATCTTTCTCGAAGAACATCTTCTATTGAAGAATTGGTAAAATTTGCCGCATTTATAAATGAAAAGCTTGTAATGCACGATAGGTTATTTCCTGACGTAAAGAATGCTTATCAACAATTGATCTTCACAATTAAAAATTTCGGAACAGAAAAATATAACAAATACAACTGCTCATTAGGCTTTTTTACCAGCTATTACGAAACAAAATCAAACGAAGATATTAACAAAGAAAACAATTGATAAAAATATTGAATATGGAAAACTTTATTGAAAAATCGGAAATCCTTTTTTTGTACGAAGGCAAATTTACTGTTCCTAACGGAGACCCATTTACAGGAGAACAACGTTACGACGATGAAACCAAACATATTTTGGTTAGCGATGTGAGAATCAAACGATTTGTTAGGGATTATTTTATAGACAAGTATAAAAACAAAGACAAATATAAAGTTTTTGTTTTTAATGATAAATCTCAGGTTGCTGAAGGAAGTAAAGAATCTGGTGCCTCTGCTCGAATGCAAACATTATGGGGAGGAAATAAACCAAAAGATAAAAAATTATATGAATCAGCTGCTTTAAAACTTTTGCAAGAGTGTATTGATGTACGGTTGTTTGGAGGTATTTCAACGGAAAAAGAAGCAGCTGTAAATATTACAGGACCTGTTCAGTTCGCACTACTAAATCCATCTCTTAACAAAACGGATTTGAGAATTCATCAAAACACAGCTGTATTCTCATCAAGTGCAGATAAATCTAGAGGAGCTATAGGCACAACAACAGTTGTTCCTTATGCCTTGAATCAAATACATGGATGGATAAATCCATATTCTGCATTAAATAGCAAACTGACAGAAGATGATATAAATGAATTATTTTCAGCAATGTGGAATAGTATAAATAATTCAAATACTAGAAGTAAATCAAATCAAAGTTCTGTTTTGTTAATTCAAATTGTATATAATAACGCAAATGATAAACTTTATGGCACCGATAAATTAATATCAATCATTTCTGAAAAAGAAGAAGAACAGATTCGTGAAATGGAAGACTATAGGTTTGATTTTAGCAGACTAGGAGTAGCCGCAAGTTCTGAAAAAGTTAAAGAAATCAGGTTTTATACAGAGATACCAGAAATTGAAAATGCGATAACAGCTTTAAATAAGTTGAAAATAAAACCTATTACATTATTGAAATAATGAAAGGCGTAAGATTACATATTAAAGGAAACTGGGGACAATTTCGCCGTCCAGAAACCAACAATAATCCACTTTCTCATGATTTTATTACAAAAACAGCGTTAATCGGGATGATTGGCGCAGTATTAGGCAAGGACAGAATTAAAATGAAACCATTGTTTCCAATATTAAGCAAAGATTTAAAATATGGCATTCAAATAAACAATGAAGTAAAAAAACAATCATGGGGTTTTACTTTCAGAAGTGTTTCCAATGCATGGGAAAAATCTCCTAAACAAATGGAAATAATTCGCAACCCTGATTATACAGTAATGCTTTGTTTATTAGACAATGCAATAGAAACGAGTAAGGAAATCTTTACCGAGTTTGTTCGAAATTGTAAAGGTGGTAAATCATGCTATGAACCTGTACTAGGATTACATAATTGTCCTGCTGAAATAGAATTCATAGAAGAAGGAAGTTTTGAATATGTTACTGAAGGAACATTTTCGACAAAAGGTTTTGTTTCAAATAAGCATAAACTGGAAGATTTAGGCATTGATGGTATCAGAATTGGTTTTGACAAAGTACCTACATATCAAAACGATGATTTCTGGAATTTACCAGATGAATACGTTTCGGTTATTTACACTTCAGGAAACAGAGAAATAACGGTAAGCGGAGAGCATTTTGTTTTTAATCATGATTCAAAATGGTGTCTGATATAAATTTCCTATCGCATCCGGGAAAACAATTAGAGGAACATATCTACGGGGTTATTAATAAATCCCGTAGATACTCTTCGTTGTCAATTACTGAAATTGCGGCATTGTTCCACGATTTGGGAAAAATGAATGTAAACTTTCAAGCTAAGATAAAGGGAAGTCCAGTGGATGGATATTCACGACATTCATATCTTTCGGTTTTAGCTTTTGTATATTGTCTAAAAACCAACCAAAAAGAAATGATAAAGCTGATGCAGGTAGAAAATAAAAATCAATTTTCACTTCGGATATTACAAATAGTAGCAATCATTGCTCATCATCATGGTGATATTCCAAATTTTGAGAATATGCTAAATATGGATGAAATAAATTCAGCAGCAAATTTTCTAAATCAGCACACATTGCCATTTAGTGATTTTCTGAATCAAAAGTTACAAAAAAAAATTAATCCATTCATTATAAAATATTCTGAAAAAGAATTTAGACGAGTAGGAAATTATAATTCAATGATTCATGAGAGATTATGGAAAGAATCGGCATTAGATTATTTTAGCAATATGCAATTTGCTTTTGCCAGCTTGATTCATGCAGATAAGCGGGATGCAGGCAATAACAATTATTTTCAAACTGAAGAAAAGATTGAACAATCAGTAACGGAAATAAATCAATCGCTCAATTTAAAATTCAAGCAACTTGATTTATCTGTTAATCCTTCAAGATTAAATCAATTACGAACTAATATACGAATTGAAGCAACCGAAAATATTGAAAAGTTTTTACAACAAAACAAACGTGTTTATACACTTGCAGCACCTACTGGTTCTGGCAAAACTTTCACAATGCTTTCATTGGCAAGGCAAATACAAAAAAAGAATGGCAAATTAGGAATTATATATGCTTTACCATTTTTGTCTATTACAGAGCAAGTTCAAAAAATTTTAGAAGATGATTTACAGATTGATTATTTAGCTATAAATTCAAAAGCTCAAAATAATGATATAGAAAAAGCTCAGGTTGCATATGAATATAATCCGTCAAATGATAATTTGGAAAAGTTAATACAACTCGATTTTGCAGAACAAACATTTGACCACCCATTTATTGTTACAACTTTTGTACAATTGTTTGAGACTTTTATTAGCAATAAAAACAGTACTTTATTAAAGCTACCTAATTTTGCAAATCGCATTTTTTTAATTGACGAAGTACAATCACTTCCACCAAGATTATATATCTTCTTTGCTGCATGGTTAGATGATTTTTGTAATAAACATAACTCTTACGCTATATTGTCGACTGCAACTATGCCAAAATTAGATTTTCCAATAAAAAAATTCTTACCTGATGAAAAGAATCCTCAATTATTATTTAAAAACTATTTGTTACCATTAGAGCTTATTAATGCAGATAAATATTTTAGTCAAAATGTATTTAATCGTTATCGAATAAATTTAATAGGTGGAGAATCATTCTTTATAACTGATTTATCCAAACATATAATTAACCAAAATCAATCATGCCTTGTTATATTAAATACAATATCTGAAACAAAGCTGTTGTATAACGAATTATCCGAAATATTACCTCATGTAATTCTTTTAAATACTCATTTTATTCCTGAAGATCGCAGTAAAAAAATTGAAATAGCAAAAGATTTATTGCAAAAAAGAAAACATGTCGTCTTAATTTCAACTCAACTTATAGAAGCAGGTGTAGATATTGATTTTCCTGTTGTTTACCGCGATTTATGCCCGCTTCCAAGTCTGATTCAAAGTGCTGGACGCTGTAACCGAAACAAGAAAATAGATTTAGGACAAATATATTTCTTCCAACTTCAAAAAGAAAGTGGACGACCAAGTTCAGAAATTATTTATAAAAAAGAAGCTGCTGAATTTTTAAAGTTTTGTAGGACAGAAATTCAGGATGGAATTGAAGAAAAAGAATTATACAATTTACAACCTAAATTTTTTAATTTAATAAGAGATAATTTGACGATAGGTGATTTTGATTATGGATTTGAGCAACACGCCAATATGATTGAATGTATCAATAAAGCTCAGTTCAATTTGTTGGGGAAATTTCAACTAATAAATAATGATACATTCGGTGAACAATACAGATATTATATTCCAAAAGATAATAAAGACAACTCTTATGAGGAATTAATTGAGATAATGTCACATTTAAAAGAAGCAAAATCGTTTGATGAGAAAAAACAAATAAAAATTCGTTTGAATAACGGATTAAAAGCTTTAGGAAACCGAATATTAAATATTAGAATAGGAAAAAATCAGACACCACCCCCTTTTAATAATTGTGACGAAAAATTCGGAATAAGAGTTTTATCCGAATTAAATAAATATTCTTACAAAACTGGTTTAGAACTTGGAATTACGAATCAATTATTATAATGAAACATGTAACGGGCACATTGATTTCTTATTATTTCTATTGCAAACGGAGAATGTGGCTTCACGCCAATGATATTTGTTTTGAAGATAACTCTGAAGATGTTGCTATGGGTAAACTCATAGAAGAAACGACTTATTTGCAAAGAAATAGTAATTTTGAACAAATAGAATTTGATGGAATCAAAATTGATTATTACGACCACAAAAACAAAATCATACATGAAACCAAGAAATCACCAAAATTCGAACAAACTCATATTTGGCAATTAAAATATTACATATACATTTTAAAAAAGAATGGAATTGATAATGTGAAAGGAGTGTTGGAATATCCTACAGAGCATAAGATACAAACTGTTGAATTATCAATTGATAATATTAAAGAAATAGAACTTTTTTCCAAGGAAATTATATCCATTATAACATCTAATGAATGTCCTCCAAAAATTAAAAGCTCAAAGTGTAAAAATTGTAGTTATTATGAATTCTGTTATGTAGGAGAAGAAGTTTGATTAAATGAAATTTGAGCTATTAACAATTAAAATTATAATGAAAAAGACATACTATTTATTTAATTCCGGAACTTTACATCGTAAAGATAACACATTAAGATTTACTCCAATAGAAGAAGATGACAATGGGATTGAGCATGAAGGTCAACCTCGTTATCTTCCCATTGAAGATATATCTGAATTCTATGCATTTGGAGCATTAAATGCAAACAGTGCGTTGTATAATTTTCTTGGTCAGAATGATATTTCAGTTCATTTTTTTGATTATTACGAAAACTATACCGGATCATTCATGCCTCGTGACAGTTTACTATCGGGGAAAATGTTATTAGCGCAGACTTCAGCTTATCAAAACAAAAAGAAACGGTTGGAAATAGCACGTAAGTTTGTAGAGGGAGCAGCTTTTAACATGAATAAGAATTTACGTTATTACAATACACGTGGAAAAGATTTGGATGGTGTTATCGAAAAGATTGAATATTATGTTACTCAAATTCCTCTAATGGAAAAAGTAGAAGAATTAATGGGTATAGAAGGAAATATACGTCAGACATACTATGAAGGATTTGGATTGATAATCCCTGATTTTGAGATGGGTAATCGTACGAAACAACCACCACAAAACGAAATAAATGCACTAATTTCTTTTGGGAATATGATGTGTTATTCGCAGTGTTTACGTGCAATTCATCAAACTCAGCTAAATCCAACTATAAGTTATCTTCATACACCTGGTGAGCGTCGTTATTCACTCTCACTTGACATATCTGAAATTTTTAAACCTATAATGGTTGATAGAGTGATTTTCAAGTTACTAAATAAAAGAGAATTGCAAGATAAGCATTTTGACAAGAAATTGAACAAATGTTTACTCAATCCTAACGGTAAGAAAATCTTTGTTAAAGCATTTGAAGAGAGACTCTCAGAAACTATTAAACATAGATCATTAAAACGAAATGTTAGTTATCGACACTTGATTAAATTGGAATGTTATAAGTTAAGCAAACATTTATTAGGAATAGAAGAATATAAACCATTTAAAATGTATTGGTGACGTGTATGTGATTTTAGTTTATGATATAGGTGAAAAAAGAGTTGGTAAAATGTTGAAACTTTGCAGGAAATATTTAAATTGGATTCAGAATTCCGTTTTTGAAGGAGAAATCACAGAGGTCAAGTTAAAAGAATTGACATTGAATGCAAAATTGATAATGAAAGAAGAAGATAGTTTAATTATTTTCTCTAGTCGTTCTGAACAGTTCCTCGACAAACAAATAATTGGTAAAGAGCGCAGTAGCACAGATATATTTTTATAAGAGGTTGTCGGTTTTATGTTTTTAACTGATTTTGTTTAAGTAAAAATAAAACAAGTGATCTTTGACATGTTGAAAATCAAGATATAAAATAAGTTGTCGATAGACGGATATTTTCATATCTTTGTCTATCGACAACATTTTTATAACGAAAGTGAATTATAATTTTTGTTTAGAAGCTGAAATTCAGCTATTTTTTTGGTCGTTTATAACGGCTTTTAATTGAACCATTAGGAATTGAAATTTTGCAAAAGTGTTGAAGGATTATGATTTGAACAACTTTTAATTGAACCATTAGGAATTGAAATATAGTAATAATCAAATAAAAAACAACATTATGAAGCTTTTAATTGAACCATTAGGAATTGAAATGATGCTGACCTGAACGACTTGTTGAATGAAGCACAGCTTTTAATTGAACCATTAGGAATTGAAATTAAGGAGGTAAACCCATGCTTCAATAGTGCGATGCTTTTAATTGAACCATTAGGAATTGAAATACCAAAATTAAAACTAAAGAACGTCGAGGTTGTATTCTTTTAATTGAACCATTAGGAATTGAAATGTTATATAATCCCAAAATATCGCCAAATCGCCTTTTCTTTTAATTGAACCATTAGGAATTGAAATGGCTCATTCGATGTGCAAAAGTAATAACGCTTAACGCTTTTAATTGAACCATTAGGAATTGAAATTTAAGAAGCGGTAACTTACCGTTCCAATTTATTGATGCTTTTAATTGAACCATTAGGAATTGAAATGTTTCAATCCGAATGATTACAAACCAAAGTATTCACTTTTAATTGAACCATTAGGAATTGAAATAGGATTGACTGTATCGTTAATGCTTTTGAATATAATACTTTTAATTGAACCATTAGGAATTGAAATATGAGAAGTCAAAAGTTATCGGAGAACCTAATTATCTTTTAATTGAACCATTAGGAATTGAAATATTTGGGCAGATGATATGCTTGCTGCCTCTTTCCACTTTTAATTGAACCATTAGGAATTGAAATATGAGAAGTCAAAAGTTATCGGAGAACCTAATTATCTTTTAATTGAACCATTAGGAATTGAAATGGAAGAGAGTCCAAAGGATGATTTACCGTTTTAAACTTTTAATTGAACCATTAGGAATTGAAATGATCGAGGAGAGTAAGGCTAAATTACTTGAAATGATCTTTTAATTGAACCATTAGGAATTGAAATTTCCTCTGATATTGCAGCTCTGCATATACGTTTTCAACTTTTAATTGAACCATTAGGAATTGAAATTACTTATTTTAATTGATATTTGCTTTGCATTGCCTCCCTTTTAATTGAACCATTAGGAATTGAAATCTTAGCCAAAGAATCGTGGATAAGGGTGATTATACAGCTTTTAATTGAACCATTAGGAATTGAAATGACGTGATTCCTAAGATTATTTATTTTGGAGCAATCAACCTTTTAATTGAACCATTAGGAATTGAAATCGCAAATCTACTTAGAGGGTAAAATCACGACGAGACTTTTAATTGAACCATTAGGAATTGAAATCGACGTAGTTAAGAAAGGTCTTCTTTCTATCCAGTACTTTTAATTGAACCATTAGGAATTGAAATCCTTTTAAACCAAATGAATTTTGCGTCTCTAACATTCCCTTTTAATTGAACCATTAGGAATTGAAATAATAATATGCTTGCTCCCCTTCTGTAAGTTGTATCTTTTAATTGAACCATTAGGAATTGAAATCTTGTTTTAATGTAATTGTCTCACCACAATATTTGCTTTTAATTGAACCATTAGGAATTGAAATTCCTTGAAAACAGCTTCTCGTATGTCTCCCCCTTTGCTTTTAATTGAACCATTAGGAATTGAAATATAGACGAATATAGGAATAGGTTGATGGTATTTATCTTTTAATTGAACCATTAGGAATTGAAATCGCCGTAAAAGCCATTAGGATGAGTAATACGAATATTCTTTTAATTGAACCATTAGGAATTGAAATATGAATCAAGGCGATAATTATACAATAAAGCCCGATCTTTTAATTGAACCATTAGGAATTGAAATGATATCATTCAAGGAAATTTACAGTATCTGGAAGGACTTTTAATTGAACCATTAGGAATTGAAATTGCCAAACAGAAACATTGATCTTATCATAACAGACCCTTTTAATTGAACCATTAGGAATTGAAATAATTGAATTAAAATATGTATCAGATATTGATGCTGCTTTTAATTGAACCATTAGGAATTGAAATGATATACTTGTCCATGAATTCTGTGAAGTTTGGGATCTTTTAATTGAACCATTAGGAATTGAAATCGGTATCAAATTACTTGATGACAATTGGAATGATCTCTTTTAATTGAACCATTAGGAATTGAAATCTCCTACTCTTTGACATACGCAAAAAAGAAAGTAAATCTTTTAATTGAACCATTAGGAATTGAAATACTCTTTTGCAAGTATTTTCTCCTCTCGCTTATTTCTTTTAATTGAACCATTAGGAATTGAAATTCACGAGATAGTCGATATAGTGCATGCCGGGGGGCTCTTTTAATTGAACCATTAGGAATTGAAATTATATTGCGTTTAAAATAGGTAAGGCTAAATTATTGCTTTTAATTGAACCATTAGGAATTGAAATTCTGATTTTATTGACTTGACACCGCTTTCAATCATCCTTTTAATTGAACCATTAGGAATTGAAATAACGAATTTTTTAAATAAATAATAAAAGCCCGACCCTTTTAATTGAACCATTAGGAATTGAAATAACCAATCCTCAAAATCATGCCCTTTTTGCATTGCCCTTTTAATTGAACCATTAGGAATTGAAATTAAGTTTTGGTATCATCCCAAAATATAACCAAATCCTTTTAATTGAACCATTAGGAATTGAAATAAGCTTTTAACCTCATGTTGCCACCCAAAGGATATACTTTTAATTGAACCATTAGGAATTGAAATTATTTTTCCGTGCTGAAAAAATTGCTCCTAATCAATCTTTTAATTGAACCATTAGGAATTGAAATCAGAAAGTACAGGCAAGAACAAATATAGATGCCGTTCTTTTAATTGAACCATTAGGAATTGAAATCCGCGTTCGAGTGGTTGGACAAAAAAAACGAACGTACTTTTAATTGAACCATTAGGAATTGAAATCCTCGAATGAACCAGCAACCGATTTTATTCAGGATCTTTTAATTGAACCATTAGGAATTGAAATCTGATAACATTGTATTGAGCCTTAAATATTCGTTCACTTTTAATTGAACCATTAGGAATTGAAATAATCTTATATAATCTTCAACTAATGACTTATTACAAACTTTTAATTGAACCATTAGGAATTGAAATTTGTATAGCTTTATATTTCCTAATTGTTCAAATTTCCTTTTAATTGAACCATTAGGAATTGAAATCTATATTGTCTTTATTTAACGAAATATTTGTTTAATACTTTTAATTGAACCATTAGGAATTGAAATCAAATATAGTAATTTTAATTTTATTTATGATACGGTCTTTTAATTGAACCATTAGGAATTGAAATCTTGTTTTAATGTAATTGTCTCACCACAATATTTGCTTTTAATTGAACCATTAGGAATTGAAATGATAGTTAAGAATATAGGGAACTTCCAGTCAGTCACTTTTAATTGAACCATTAGGAATTGAAATTCAGAATATGAGGCATCTTTTGAAATTTCAGATATAACTTTTAATTGAACCATTAGGAATTGAAATAATGTAGCGGAAAAATTGATTGTAATTGCTATAGCCTTTTAATTGAACCATTAGGAATTGAAATTCTAAACCAACATAAACTGCTTTATATTGTAATGTCTCTTTTAATTGAACCATTAGGAATTGAAATGTTGTTCCGCTTCCCATAAAAGGGTCATAAATTATACTTTTAATTGAACCATTAGGAATTGAAATAGGATTGATTGCGTTATCAATGCTTTCGAATATAACTTTTAATTGAACCATTAGGAATTGAAATCCTCTTGTCGCTTGTCCTTACAAGTGAAAAAACGTTCTTTTAATTGAACCATTAGGAATTGAAATTCATTTATCCTGTCAGGCTCATAAATGCTGTTGAACTTTTAATTGAACCATTAGGAATTGAAATCAGGCAGAGAGTGCAAAAGATGATTTACCATTTTAACTTTTAATTGAACCATTAGGAATTGAAATGTAAAAAGTTCTTCTGTCCTAATTGCAAGAAAAAGACTTTTAATTGAACCATTAGGAATTGAAATTTGCAATAAGCGGACAATGGTAATTCATGGTCATTATACTTTTAATTGAACCATTAGGAATTGAAATGTCTGAAGTAATATGGTGCTAACATTTTTAATACTCACTTTTAATTGAACCATTAGGAATTGAAATGTTAAAAGGTAGATTAATAACTTTACTTAAAGTAAACTTTTAATTGAACCATTAGGAATTGAAATAAGATAATATATATTTCTTATCTACAATCGATTATCTTTTAATTGAACCATTAGGAATTGAAATATTAATTCAATCATATTAGAACAAGGAGATGAAGATCTTTTAATTGAACCATTAGGAATTGAAATTCTAACCGATGATGTAGATGAATACAAAATCTATGACTTTTAATTGAACCATTAGGAATTGAAATTTAGGCAAGGCAATCGGCTCAATGGGCGGACTAACACTTTTAATTGAACCATTAGGAATTGAAATACTGGAATGATCTCGCGCCTTGCGCCTTTCAGTACATTCTTTTAATTGAACCATTAGGAATTGAAATGGCGTGAAACGGGCTTATATATACATTTTTATATACTTTTAATTGAACCATTAGGAATTGAAATGAGGCTGTAAAATAGTTGTTGTTAATTCATATATACTTTTAATTGAACCATTAGGAATTGAAATTTTGTATTCAGTATTTACGTCAAAAATCATTTTTACTTTTAATTGAACCATTAGGAATTGAAATCTGTTATAACCCTCTAAACGTGTCCAAAATTGTTTAACTTTTAATTGAACCATTAGGAATTGAAATCTGTTATAACCCTCTAAACGTGTCCAAAATTGTTTACTTTTAATTGAACCATTAGGAATTGAAATGTGCAAAAGCATGAGGGAATTGAACATAATTGGGATCTTTTAATTGAACCATTAGGAATTGAAATTAGAAATATTTAATTAACAAACAATTTAACAATTACTTTTAATTGAACCATTAGGAATTGAAATTAAATAAAGATTCTGAAACCTACACGGATTTTGAGACCTTTTAATTGAACCATTAGGAATTGAAATGACGTGAAACGGGTTTATATATACATTTTTACATACTTTTAATTGAACCATTAGGAATTGAAATCTTCTTACTTCATATTGATGCTTACAAGTTGATGCTTTTAATTGAACCATTAGGAATTGAAATCGTTATTTGGGTAGTAGTTAATCCGTTGATACATAGCTTTTAATTGAACCATTAGGAATTGAAATTTACCATATTATTCTGAATTGCAGTCTCCAAATCGGCCTTTTAATTGAACCATTAGGAATTGAAATCCTTTTAAACCAAATGAATTTTGCGTCTCTAACATTCTTTTAATTGAACCATTAGGAATTGAAATCAGTTGTAGTAGCCGGATCTCCTTTTTCTAACCTGACTTTTAATTGAACCATTAGGAATTGAAATAAGGTTTTCTAGCCCTTAAAAGCTTTACCTCTAGCTTTTAATTGAACCATTAGGAATTGAAATCGGCTGGACTTTGAGCGAATGGATAACAATGATTGCTTTTAATTGAACCATTAGGAATTGAAATAAGCTTGAATTTGTAAAAACCGAAAATCTTTTTTGTTCTTTTAATTGAACCATTAGGAATTGAAATTTGATACATAGTTTTTAAGGACGTTTAAAGGGTTATCTTTTAATTGAACCATTAGGAATTGAAATTAGAAATATTTAATTAACAAACAATTTAACAATTCTTTTAATTGAACCATTAGGAATTGAAATTATTCAATGAAGCGTTTAGCTTCAAACCAATAGATCTTTTAATTGAACCATTAGGAATTGAAATATTCTAATAATTTAATATATAAAACATTAATAAAACTTTTAATTGAACCATTAGGAATTGAAATGAACAAAGAGAAGTATTCATTGAAAAAATGAAACACTTTTAATTGAACCATTAGGAATTGAAATCAAAGTAAATTTGCCTATATATTACAGGAATAAATTCTTTTAATTGAACCATTAGGAATTGAAATGTAAGTAGTGAGTTATTTAATACATACGAGGATTTACTTTTAATTGAACCATTAGGAATTGAAATGATATATTAATTTACCATTAAATAAATGGAATATAGACTTTTAATTGAACCATTAGGAATTGAAATGTTGCAGAGAAAGGGTCTAATCCTTTTATGGGGTCTTTTAATTGAACCATTAGGAATTGAAATTAGAAGTATTTAATTAATAAACAATTTAACAAACACTTTTAATTGAACCATTAGGAATTGAAATGTTAAAATTTACGAAGACGAAAAAACAGCTATTCACTTTTAATTGAACCATTAGGAATTGAAATATGTGCCTATTGATATAAGCAGAAAAGACCCATGGACTTTTAATTGAACCATTAGGAATTGAAATAGACCTTCTTGTGAATATCTTGCACACATGTTGTTTCTTTTAATTGAACCATTAGGAATTGAAATAGAAGAAATAGGAATGGTTATACACTCCGAAAGTCTTTTAATTGAACCATTAGGAATTGAAATTACGACAGGGATAATGAAATAGCGACTCTTGCGGTACTTTTAATTGAACCATTAGGAATTGAAATTTGTCATTAATTTGTTCGCTTGAGTAATCCATAATTCTTTTAATTGAACGTAAGCATTCGGTCTACTCCGTCCTAAATTAACTTTTGATCCTTTATATATTTGC
>ENA-UOOR01000198-UOOR01000198.1-fermentation-metagenome-genome-assembly--contig:-NODE-198-length-91303-cov-162.121559_pt1 | contig 91303 bp, 71 predicted proteins | sample MGYA00245780_ERZ724029 | MGnify/ENA primary metagenome ERZ724029 (study PRJEB28704, sample SAMN03018315) | fermentation metagenome | biome: anthropogenic terrestrial biome; feature: soil...
TTCAGCTGCGGGCTTTTCAGTCTTTTCAGCTGCGGGCTTTTCAGTCTTTTCAGCTACGGGCTTTTCAGTCTTTTCAGCTACGGGCTTTTCAGTCTCTTCAGCGGAAGTTTCCGCTTCTGCTTCAGCTTTGGCTTTAGCTTCAGCTTTGGCTTTAGCTTCAGCTTTGGCTTTAGCTTCAGCCTCTTTTTTTGCTTTCTTGTTGAGAGCTTCAAGTTTCTGATTATCCAGCTTCTCTTTCAAGGCAGCCAGCTCTTCGATATCACCTAACGTGGTTTTTTCCATTACAGGTATAGAAGCTGTAACATCACTTCCTCCATCTTTTTTGCCACCACGTTTGCCTCTTTTCCTGGAGTCGTCTCCTGCGATATCTTCGTGAATACGGCTGTGAGAGACAATAATGCGTTTAGCATCCTTGTTGAATTCAATAACTTTGAATTCAAGCTTCTCTTCTACCTGTGCCTGAGAATTGTCCTCCTTTACCAGATGTTTGGGAGTTGCAAACCCTTCAACACCGTACGGTAGAGAGATAACCGCACCTTTATCCAGCAATTCAATAATTGTCCCTTCGTGTATAGAACCGACTGTGAAGATAGTTTCAAATACATCCCATGGATTTTCTTCAAGCTGCTTGTGCCCGAGGCTCAAACGGCGGTTTTCCTTGTCTATATCAAGCACCTGAACCTCAATGGGAGCTCCTATCTCTGTAACTTCACTTGGATGCTTGATCTTCTTGGTCCATGAGAGGTCGGATATGTGAATTAATCCTTCCACACCCTCTTCTATTTCAACAAATGCACCGAAGTTGGTGAAGTTGCGTACAGTAGCAGTGTGAGTACTTCCAACGGGATATTTCACCTCGATGCTCTCCCATGGATCGGGTTTGAGCTGTTTCACACCAAGCGACATTTTACGCTCGTCGCGGTCGAGTGTGAGAATAACGGCTTCCACCTCTTCTCCTACAGTCATAAAGTCTTGTGCACTGTGAAGGTGTTGTGTCCAGCTCATTTCCGATACGTGAATCAATCCTTCCACGCCGGGAGCTATTTCTACGAATGCACCGTAATCGGCCATAACAACAACTTTACCTTTGACTATATCGCCTACTTTCAACGATTCGCTCAAGGCATCCCATGGATGTGGAGTCAACTGTTTTAGGCCAAGGGCTATACGTTTTTTCTCATTATCGAAATCGAGAATTACCACGTTTATCTTGTCGTCCAGTTTAACCACCTCCTCTGGGTGTTGAATACGTCCCCAAGAGAGGTCAGTGATGTGAACAAGGCCGTCAACACCGCCAAGGTCGACAAACACACCGTAGGAGGTGATGTTTTTAACCACACCTTCAAGTACCTGTCCTTTTTCGAGCTTGGAAATAATCTCTTTCTTCTGCTGTTCCAGCTCTTCTTCGATGAGGGCTTTGTGTGAAACCACCACGTTCTTGTATTCAGGGTTGATTTTCACAACCTTGAATTCCATGGTTTTATCTACAAACATATCGTAATCGCGGATAGGCTTCACGTCTATCTGTGATCCCGGGAGGAATGCTTCAATACCGAATACATCCACAATCATACCACCTTTAGTGCGGCATTTGATGTATCCCTTGATGATCTCATTATTTTCGAGCGCAGCATTTACACGGTCCCAAGAGCGTGATGCACGTGCTTTTTTGTGAGAAAGGAGCAATTGTCCTTTTTTATCTTCCTGGCTTTCGATGTACACTTCTACTTCGTCGCCAATTTTCAGTTCGGGGTTGTAGCGGAATTCATTCATTGATACAACGCCATCGGATTTATAGCCGATGTTTACAACCACTTCGCGTTTGTTCATGGAGGTTACAATACCTGTTACCACCTCTTTGTCACTGATTTTACTCAGTGTACTATCGTAGCTTTCGGTAAGTTTTTCCCTGTTCTCCTTACTATAAGGATCTCCTTCGGCATAGGCATCCCAGTCGAATTCTTCTATGGGGGCCACATTTTTTAGGTTTTCAGTCATTTGTTGTGAATAATAATTTTAAATTAAAAAGTGAGACATTATATTGTTCAATAAATTTATACTATTTATTTCAGACTTTTATTTCAGCATTCGCACCCAATCAAAACCCGGACAAGTTCTTTTGGGTTTTGCTTGCCATATAGAGGCTTCAGATGATTCAGCTTAACGAGAAGTTCAAAAAAAGTGGTGCAAAGGTAATTGGTTTTTTATTAATAACCAACTCTTTGCACCATAATTTTTTTAGTGAATAAAGAGAAATATTCTCTTGGTCTTATTGAGGCAGGCTGTTTTTTATTGTCTCGGAATTTGAGTAGTGCCTGCGATGTTGTTTTTGAGGATATTATAGAAGCAATCCTTTCTGAACATCCTGACGTGTGCCTTTTCCGGCAATCTGTTCCACCAGGCTCAAAGCGAAATCGAAAACGAGTCCCGGCCCCTTGGCTGTAGTTATGTTCCCGTCTGTCACTACCTTCTCACCTGTAACATGCGCACCCTTTAACTCAGTTTCAAAACCCGGATAACAGGTAGCGCGTTTGCCATTAAGCAAACCCAGCCCACCCAAAACCATTGGAGCGGCGCATATGGCTGCAATAGGTTTTCCCTGCGAATTGAATTCAACCAGCAGTTTTTTTAAACCATCGTGTTCGTTTAGATGTTTTGCCCCGGGCATTCCACCGGGCAGCAACAACATCTGCACATCTGAAAAGTCCGATTTACTGAATGTTATGTCGGCGGTAACAGTAATGTTGTGTGCTCCGGTTACTTCTCTATCATCCGAAATGGAGACTGTCTCAACCGGTATCCATGCTCTTCGCAAAATATCAGCGGTAGCAAGCGCTTCAATTTCTTCAAATCCGTTAGCTAAAAACAGGGCTACTTTCTTCATACTATCAGTTTTTTTACTTTAGTTTAAATTGATATGTTATAGTTCCCTTCTGGTTGTTGGCAGAATTAATCGCGTTGAATTTGGTACTTTTTGCAGCGCGTAAAGCTTCGTTTCGGAGTGTGGCGTTATCGGCTGTGGTACCGCGCCCAATCACAGCATCAATCACATTACCGGAAGGGTCCACAATTATATTAACAACCACCGTGCCATAATCGTTCACATTATATCGAGGTTGTGCGAGTCCCCCGCTTCCCAGGCTGCGCCCACCCAGATTATAAGAACCTATTCCCCCGGTACCGGTGGGTGATCCCTGTGAAGCATTCCCGGTAGAGACACCTTGTGTGCCGCTGCCTTCAGTGTTTCCGCGACTTCCGGAGCCCTCTCCAAAAAGGCCTGAGATCTGTTGATTGATCTCTCTTTTCCTGGCCTCCTCTTCACGTTGCCTGCGCTCAGCTTCTTCACGGACTCTGCGTTCTTCTGCCAGTTGTGCCTGGCGACGTTCTTCTTCGCGTTTGGCCTCCACATCTATAGTGGGCTCAGTCGTTTGTGTTATAAGCTGCTCCCTGGGAGAATATTCAGGGACAACAGGAGTTTGTACTGGTGTTGGTACCACTTCGGACATTAGTGGTTCTACAGAACCAAAAGCATTCTCTGCAGTACCGAACATCACGGGTATCCCTTCCAGTTCATCTGGTGGTGATGCAAGTGTGAAGTATGAATACAAAAGGATTAACAGAAGCAATATGGCAAAGATTATTGCTCCTGCTATCCCTGCTGTTTTTTCTTTTGTAAACTGCATCATTATTATTATGTTGTGATATGATTTGAGCCAATAGAGCCTGAAAGGTTTAATTTGGCCTGGTCATCAGCACCATTTTAAACTGGTTACGATTGGCGATATCAAGAATTCTTACAATCTCACGATAGGGAACACTCTCATCGGCATAAAGAGCCACAAAAATATTTGGATCGGCCGTGTAAACCGATTGCAGAAAAGGCGTGATCGCTTCGAAAGGCACTTGTCGCTCCTTTTCATTTGCATTGGCTACATAGTAATTCATATCCTTGTCTATGGTAACCCTTGTTATGGGTTTTGCCTGAGCCTGTTGCTGCGATCTTGGCAATAATACCTGTATAGCGTTTGGCACTACAATGGTAGATGTGATCATGAAAAAAATAAGGAGCAGAAATATCACATCTGTCATAGATGCCAGACTGAAGTTAGATTCTATTTTAAAACGCTGTTTTAATGCCATTTTTTTGTGTTTTTTGAAGTCTGTAATCAAAAAAATCAGAGTTTTGTCATCAGAAGTCAGTTACCGTAATCCTGAAGCAAAAGATCAGAAATCAGTGGCCGTAAGTCAGTATTAATTAGCCAGTCTGTAATTCATCAGATGGTAAATTCAGCCTCCTGATACTGCTAAATAACCGGTTCGTTTAAGATATCCATAAACTCCATAATTCTCATTTCAAGCCTGTTCACTATCCCTTTTATACGTGTTGCCAGGTAGTTGTAAGCAAACAGTGCAATAATGCCGACTATCAAACCTCCCACCGTTGTCACCAGAGCTTCATAAATACCTGTTGAGAGGATAGTCACATCAACGTTGGCGCCTGCACTTGCCATACTCATAAAGGCTTTTACCATACCGGTAACTGTCCCAAGAAAACCTATCATAGGCGCACCCGAAGCGGAAGTAGCCAGTACGGGAAGCCCTTTTTCCAGTTTCGATATTTCTATGTTTCCCTGGTTTTCTATGGTGGTCATCACATCTGCAGTAGGCCTCCCCAACCTTGTGATACCTTTCTCTACCATACGGGCCGAAGGTGTGTCTGTATTGCGGCAAAGAGTAATAGCAGCATCTATTTTCCCGTCGTGAATATAATCTTTAATGCGGTTCATAAAAGAGTTATCCTCTTTACTAGCCTTATTTATGACCAGTGTCCTTTCAATAAGCACGTAAATTGTCATCAATAGCAGTATAAACAATACAATCATCAACCATCCGCCCTTCATTGTTAAATCGAACGCGTTCATTGTTATCGCTTCTGTTTCAGCTGTTATTGCCGGTTGTAGGTTGTTGAACAATGTCTCTGCAGTATCTGCAGGAGAGGGTATTTGCAAAAGAATCATGCCAATAATATTCTAAATGATAGTTTTCCTGTTAGTTTATTTTGATAAAGGTAGTTATTTTGGAAATTCAAACATCACTCTGAGGTTCTTTTAAACAATTTTTATACGCTTTTATTGTTTCTTTTAATCCCAGGTAGAGAGCATCACTGATAAGTGAATGTCCTATAGATACTTCTTTTAACCATGGAATGTTTATGTATAGATATTGGAGATTATTCAAATTAAGATCGTGCCCTGCGTTCACTCCAAGGCCCAGGTTCTTTGCCAGCGTGGCAGCTTCAACAAAGGGCGCTACGGCCTTTTCCCTGTCAGCATGATACTTTTCGGCGTAAGGGCCTGTGTACAGTTCTATACGGTCAGTTCCTATTTGCGATGCCATACGAACCATTTCTGGGTTTGCGTCTACGAATATTGAGGTACGTACACCTATTGATTGAAACTCAGCTATAATATCGGTCAGAAATGCCTTATGCGTAATAGTGTCCCATCCGGAGTCGGAAGTGATGGCATCATGGGCATCAGGAACAAGGGTTACCTGTGTGGGCCTGATTTTTCTGATGAGGGAGATAAATTCAGGTGTGGGGTTTCCCTCAATATTGAACTCTGTGGTTACTTTAGCCTGCAGATCAAATACATCGGAGTAACGGATATGACGTTGATCGGGGCGGGGATGAACGGTAATTCCATCCGCACCAAAAAGCTGACAGTCTATAGCCACTTGTACCACGTCAGGAATATTTCCTCCGCGGGCATTCCTTAGAGTGGCTATTTTATTTACATTTACACTAAGTTTTGTCATAAAATTATATTACAAACAATTTGTTATAAAGTGGTGAGGTCTTGCCTAAATTAGATAAAGAAATAATAAAAACTAAACAATGGAGTTCATTTAGACAAAAAATCACCATCTTTGTAAATCAGATACAAAAGTAATACGAAATAACCGTTTTGCGCAATGTCAGTCAAAGAATTTATCAAAAAACAGCTTGAACAGTTCACTTCTCCCCCTACTCCCGAGCAGTTCACCGAACTTTCTGAAACGGAAAATTCGCTTATCATTCTGGAGATTCCGCTGAAAGATTATACTCTCACCGAGATAGCCAGGATTGTGGAGAGCAATAATACGCATGTGATGGCACTATATGTAATGCCGGTCTCCGGCGGTGCAGTCCTGTTAGTATCGTTAAAGCTTGATGTGGACGATGTTACAATCCTGTTAAGAAGCTTCGAACGATTCAACTACAATGTGGTTTACTATTTCATGCGTGAAGGCGAGGTGACCGATACCCAAAAACAGCGGCTGGCTGAGTTATTGTATTATCTTGAGATGTAAATACTGAGTAACGAAATTGGATTGAGACAGATGAGGTTTGCTTTATTTGGAAGTATGTTCCCCGATAGAACCGCGAAGGCGGAAGAGCAGATATACGGGGTTTGTGATGCTATTAAAAGGCATGGAGGTGAGTTGTATCTGCCAGGAAATTTTTTTCAATCACTACCAGGAAATATTCGTCAGAAAATTGAGCCAATATGTGAACTGGCTGAAAAACTGCCTCAAGTAGATATTGTTGTAAGTGTTGGCGGCGATGGCACGTTTTTGCGAACTGCCGCTACTGTTGGCAATTCAGGAATTCCGGTATTGGGTATTAACACCGGCCGTCTCGGTTTTCTGGCAGCCATAAACTATGCAGATGTAGAGGAGACTTTACAGGAGGTGATGAATGGTACATACAGGGTGGAAGAACGCACACTTTTGAAGTTGACTACTGATGAAACATTTCCACCTGAATTTTTTAACACCCACGCGCTTAACGAGGTTGCTATTCTGAAACAAGACACCGCATCCATGCTCTCTATTCATGCATATATCAATAACGATTACCTGACTTCGTACCAGGCCGATGGCCTTGTGATATCCACTCCTACTGGATCTACTGCCTATTCATTGAGTATTGGCGGCTCAATTTTATCGCCCACAACGCCAAGCATAATTCTATCTGCTATAGCCCCCCACAATCTTACATCTCGTTCACTGGTTGTGGACGACAGCAGCATTATCTCTCTAAAAGTAGAAAGCCGCAGTCATATGTTTCTTGTGTCGGTGGACGGGCAGTCAAGGGTGCTGGACGAGAACATCGCGTTGCAGGTAAGAAAGGGTGACTACACTCTTCGCGTGGTAAAAAGAATAGGACATACCTTCTATGAAACCCTGCGCGACAAATTGATGTGGGGAGCGGATGTCAGAAAGCAGTATTAATCATCATTTGAATCTTCAGTAACCTCTTCCTCAGGTTTTTCCTCCTGGTAAGGCAGATACTTATCGAGCGCCAGGATGAGCAGGTAAAAGAGAGACATAAAGATAAAAATCCCCACAATACCTATTAAGGCAATAAGCAGTGCTGTTTGTACTGTTGGCGTCATAATATTTCTTTTTTAAGCAAGCAATGGAACAAGAGTCAATATAATACCTCCAGCCACAACCGAACCTATCTGCCCTCCCACATTAGCGCTGATTGCCGGCATTAGCAGATAATTGTAGGGGTCTTCTTTTTGCCCCATCTGGTGAATTACACGGGCCGACATGGGAAATGCAGAAATACCGCATGCACCTATCATGGGATTTATCTTGTTGCCTTCCTTACGGAACAGGTTAAGAAACTTAGCGAAGATTACACCCCCGAAGGTATCGAAGACAAACGCGAATAGTCCAAGTGCAATAATAATTAGAGTATCTGTCCTGACAAACCGTTCAGCCGTCATTGTACTGGCAATGGTTATACCAAGCAACAGGGTGACTAGACTCGACAATTCGTTCTGAGCAGAAAGTGATAGTTTGTTCAGTACGCCGCACTCGCGAATCAGATTGCCAAACATCAGGAATCCTATTAGTGCCAGCGACGAAGGAGCAATAATGCCTGCCGTTATGGTTATTACAATAGGGAAAGCTATCAGCGCTTTTTTGGATATCTTCTTATTGCTATGGCTAGCGGTCGACATTCTGATTAGCCGTTCGTTACGTGAAGTAAGCATCCGTATAACAGGCGGCTGAATTATAGGCACAAGCGCCATATATGAGTAAGCAGCTACAGAGATTGGCCCCAGCAGGTTTGGGGCAAATCGTGATGCCACTACTATGGAAGTAGGGCCGTCGGCCGCCCCAATAATCCCGATGGATGCTGCCTCCTTGATGTCGTATCCCAGCAGGGAGGCAAGCAGCATCGTGAGGAAAATGCCAAACTGAGCTGCCGCACCGAACAGCAGCAGTGAAGGGTTCCGGAACAACGGTGAGAAATCGATCATAGCCCCGATAGCAATAAAAATGAGCAACGGAAAAATCTCCGTGGCAATACCTGCATCGAAGAAGACGTTTAGAACGCCCTCAACAGCTTGACCCGTGGCAGGGTCAATCTGAGAGATTGCCGATGACAGGGGGATATTCACCAGTATGGCGCCAAATCCCATCGGAAGCAGTAGCGTCGGTTCATAGTTCTTAACAATGGCAAGCCAGATAAGGATAAGGCCAATAGCTATCATCACCAAATGCTGCCAGGTCATGCCCGCAATAGCAGGTAACAGTTGTTCTAAACCCATAAATTTTTCAATTAAACTTTATTAATACAAGAAACCAAGCAAGATACCTGCAGCTACCGCTGAACCAATCACACCTGCCACATTCGGCCCCATTGCATGCATCAGCAGATAGTTGCTTTGATCGTATTGCAATCCGATAACTTGAGAAATCCTTGCAGAATCGGGCACGGCCGATACTCCGGAATTTCCGATAAGTGGATTGATCTTCTTCTCTTTCGACAAGAAGAGATTCAGGATTTTAACGAATATGATTCCTGCACAGGTGGCAATAATAAATGAAAGTGCACCGATAGCAAACACCTTCAATGACTCAAGGCGCAGGAACGTGGTAGCCTGTGTGGAAGCACCTACAGTCAGTCCCAGCAGAATGGTCACCGTGTCTATCACAGGCCCACGGGCTGTTTCGGCCAGACGGCGGGTTACCCCCGACTCTTTCAGCAGGTTACCGAAAAAAAGCATACCCAGCAAAGGTAAACCCGAGGGAACCAGGAAAGTTGTCAACAGCAGGCCCATGATAGGAAACATTATCTTTTCTGTTTGTGAGACCACTCGAGGAGTTTTCATCTTTATCAGCCGTTCTTTCTTTGTTGTCAGCATCTTCATGAAAGGAGGCTGGATAACCGGGACCAGAGCCATATATGAGTAGGCCGAAATAGCAACTGCTCCCAGGAGGTGCGGGGCAAGCTTTGATGTTGTAAAGATTGCCGTAGGCCCGTCAGCACCGCCTATGATGCCAATAGAAGCTGCTTCGTTGGGTGCAAATCCCCATTTTAAAGCGATTATATATGCACCGAAGATCCCGAACTGGCAGGCAGCTCCGATTAGAATTAGTTTCGGGTTTGATATTAATGACGAGAAGTCTGTCATAGCTCCAATACCCAGGAAGATAAGGGGCGGATACCAGCCTTTTACCACACCCTGGTAGAGAATATTAAATACTGAACCCTCTTCATATATACCCACTTGCAGGTTTGCTGCTTCGTTGAAAGGAATATTTCCGATTAGGATGCCAAATCCTATTGGGATCAGCAGCAGTGGTTCATACTCCTTTTTTACTGCCAGGTAGATAAAAAACAGACCTACAAGGAGCATTATTATATGTCCCCTCTCTGCATTTGCAAAACCCGTATAATTCCAGAATGCTTGTAAATTGTCTGTTAATGATAGTAATGTATTCATCTTTTGCCGCCTCTTTTATTCTATTATTACAAGTTCAGCTCCCTCTAAAACCGAATCCCCTTTCTGGACAAGAATTTCAGTCACTTTTCCATTACTGTTTGCCAAGATGTTGTTCTCCATCTTCATCGCTTCAAGTATCATCAGAGTTTGTCCTTTTTTCACGCTATCTCCCACTTTGCAACGTATATCCAAAATAATTCCCGGCAGAGGTGATTGGAGTGTATTTTTTCCAACGGGGGCAGAAGGCCTAGTTACCAGAGGAGTGGTTGTAGATTGTGGAGTGGGGGCAGGGGCCGCTGCAGTGCTGGGGCGCTTAATGCCAGAGAGCGATTTCATTTTGGAAGGGACCATTTCAACGGTGTATGGTGTGCCGTTTACTTCAAGTTCCACAGAGTCGCTATCTGATTTTGTTACCACAACTCTGTAAGGTGTGCCGTTAATTTTATATTTAAATTCTTTCATACGACGTACAATGTTTTTAATTTCTTCTTGACTATCGACTTATCAATATCCTTTATTCTGCTTTTGCTGTTTTACATCTTAAGCCTGCAAGTCTTGATTTATTATTACTGGTTTTGTATTATCTAGGTAATTCTCTCAGCGATTGCCTTTTAGCATTCCATGGTGAGTAGTTCCGTTTCACCCGGTCTATAGTTAGAATTGTAGACTCTATATCGTGCTGATTCTCTTTCAAATCGTAAATAGCAGCAGAAATTGCAGCCAGTACTTCGCCCGACATATGAGACTGACTTCTGGCAGCGGAGAGAGTGCCACTTTTTGCCACATTCTTTTCAGATACTCTTTTGGCTAGATTCCCTGAAAATTTAAAGAAAAAGTAAAGCGCAACCAGTCCGGAAAACACAACAAGCATTGAGGTTATTGTAATCATAATTCCCCATGTGTCGTTTTCCTTAAGGTTAGCAACCTTTGGGTTTTCTTCCAGAATGGCATTGTTGCTGTTAGGCGTTACCCTATTTAAATGTGTAGCAGCAATGTTACCCTTTTCATCATATTTAACTCCGTCCTGTACGTATCCGTAAGTCTGATCGGCAAGCATTCCTGCGGGAATAACAATCTCGTCAAGCAACGTTTTTCCATCGTTATCATACAGCGCGATGTAGTTCTCTTCCGTGGGGTCGAGTGTGAAATTCAAATGGAAGGTTCCGTTGAAAGGTTCATTGTCTGCCCAGAAAAGTCCATGTTGATGTGGAGAAATGCTTGTTCTTATATCTCCCCTTGGGATAGGATATTTTTTCGGATTATTGCGGTCGTTTGTGAGATATCGTCCACCCAGATTTTGCGTCTTTGCCGTATTGTTGTATATCTCGATCCATCCGTTCCTTTGTCCAAAATTATCCATGTAATTGGTCTCGTTCACCACCATCACCTCGTTGATTACCCAGTCAGGATTTTTCTTTTGTTTGGCACATCCCGTGAATAATACAATTGCGATGAAAAGAGCCGAAAATCTTATTGTATTTCTCATATTAATCTTTATTTAAAGTGGCAGGTTGTCGTGCTTCTTAGGCGGATTCTGCAATTTCTTTGTCTGCAGCTGCTGAAGAGCACGGATTACCCGGAAACGGGTGTTGCGCGGTTCTATCACATCGTCGATATATCCATATCGTGCTGCCACATATGGATTGGTAAAGAGGTCGTTATACTCTTTTTTCTTTTCTGCCAGTATAGTTGCCAATTTTTCCGGATCTTTTTCGGCTGCAATCTCTTTACTGTAGAGCACTTCCACAGCACCATCGGCACCCATCACTGCAATTTCAGCGGTAGGCCATGCGTAATTGATGTCGCCACGGAGTTGTTTGCAGCTCATCACTATATGTGCGCCACCGTATGATTTACGTAGTGTTACGGTCACTTTGGGCACGGTAGCTTCTCCGTAGGCATACAACAGTTTGGCACCGTGTGTTATTACGCCGCCGTATTCCTGTCCTGTTCCTGGAAGGAAGCCGGGAACATCCACAAGGGTTACAAGTGGTATATTGAAAGCATCGCAGAAACGAACAAAACGGGCTGCCTTGCGTGAAGCGTTAATATCGAGCACACCCGCAAGGTACTTGGGCTGATTGGCAACAATGCCAACCGATATTCCGTTGAATCGAGCAAAACCTACAATAATGTTTTTGGCATAATCGGCGTGTACCTCAAGGAACTCACCATTGTCGATGATGGCGCCAATTACCTCATACATATCGTATGGTTTATTTGGGCTGTCAGGTATAATATCGTTCAGCCCGTCTTCAAGCCGGTCAATAGGGTCGTCGTTTTGGAGGAGGGGCGCCTCTTCCAGATTGTTTTGAGGAATAAAGCTTAAAAGCTTGCGAATAAGCTTCATTCCGTCTTCTTCCGTTTGTACCTGGAACTGCGATACGCCAGACTTTGCGGAATGCACTGATGCACCTCCAAGCTCCTCCTGTGTAACATCTTCTCCGGTTACAGTCTTTACCACTTTAGGGCCGGTAAGAAACATATATGATGTTCCCTGTGTCATGATAATAAAATCGGTCAACGCGGGAGAATAGACTGCTCCGCCTGCACAGGGACCGAAAATTCCGGATATCTGCGGTATCACTCCCGATGCCAATATGTTGCGCTGGAATATTTCGGAATAGCCAGCCAGAGCATTAATACCTTCCTGAATACGAGCACCGCCCGAGTCGTTGATACCGATTAGAGGTGCCCCCATCTTCATTGCTTGGTCCATCACCTTGCAGATCTTTTGTGCATGCATCTCCGACAATGATCCGCCGGAAACTGTGAAATCCTGTGCAAATACATAAACGAGTCGCCCGTCGATGGACCCGTAACCGGTTACCACTCCGTCACCCAGGAACTTGTTTTTTTCCATTCCGAAGTTGTGTGAACGATGTTCCACGAACATATCGAACTCTTCGAAGCTGCCCTCATCAAGGAGCATTGCGATTCTTTCACGTGCCGTGTATTTTCCTTTAAGGTGTTGCGATTCAATTCTCTTTTCGCCACCTCCTAATCGAGCTTTCTCACGCAGTTGGATAAGCTCCTTTACTTTTTCGAGTTGGTTGCTCATATAAAATGTTCATTAAATTAATTGTTCTGTTCAGTCGCTATGTAATATTCAAGTAAACTTATTTTTTTTGAATCCTGATCTGTATTTGATTTGCCCGCCACGGTAAAGGAGAGGCTTGCTGATACTTTGCCGGCACGGTTTATTGTAAGTTCACGAAACATTATAATCCTGGAGAACTTGACTTCTGCTCATTGCATGCCGTAAATATTTCTGACAAGCTTGCCTCTTGCTATTCAGCTTTATATCCTTGCCCCCCCGGGAAATCTTTTCCATTGCAAGTGAACCGAAACAAATGTTGATATCCAATGTATTATAAATAATAATTTTTGATATTCAGGGTTTTCGGTTCAGGCTTTTATTTGAATTTGAAAGGTTTCGATAGTAAAGTTGGCAGTGTAATCCCGTTTGTGAATTGTTTAACTTCACCTTACGGTTAATTATTCAGGATGCTCACAAAGTTCGGTCAGAACGCTGCCTGTTGACTTGGGATGTAGGAAAGCAATGCTTAGTCCTTCAGCACCTCCGCGTGCCTGCCGGTCTATGAGCCGTACCCCTTTATTCTCCAACTCTTTCAGTGCTTCATTTACATTTTTTGTTGCATAGGCGATATGATGAACCCCTTCACCCCTCTTCTCTATGAATTTAGCAATGGTGCTCTCTTCATCGGTTGGCTCCAGCAGCTCAATCTTGGTCTGTCCCACTTTGAAAAATGCTGTTCTAACTTTTTGATCTTCAACTGTTTCGATATTGTAGCATTTTAATCCCAAAACGTCTTCGTAATAAGGGAGATGCTCTTCAATATTCTTTACTGCTATTCCAATGTGTTCAATGTGTGTAATTTCCATATAATACGAGTATAATTTTTTAGTTTAACTGCAAAAGTACCTCTTTCAATCCTAAAAATAAAAAAAAAGAATATTTCTTTTTTTGATATCAATATGATGAATTATCATCACATGGAGGAGATACGTAACACCTCCAGCATCTCTTCATTTATCTCCCTCTCTTTTTTTATGGCTCGTTTAAACGGAACATATACAATTTCGTTTTCACGTATTCCCATCATCACGTTCCTTTGATTCTCTATTAAAGCCTGTATAGCTGCAATACCCATGCGACTGGCCAGGATTCGATCCTGTGCGGAGGGTGATCCGCCTCGCTGCAGATGCCCGAGAATGGAAACACGTACATCGTATTGTGGATATTCTTTTTTTACTCTTTCTGCCAGCCTGATGGCTCCACCAGTAACTTCGCTCTCGGTAACAAGTACCATACTACTGCTCTTCGATTTACGGAAGCCTTGCTCAATAAGCTCTCCAAGCTGGTCTTTCTCAATACTAATTTCGGGAATGATAGCCGCTTCGGCACCCGATGCTATAGCACTGTTAAGTGCCAGAAAACCGCAGTTTCTTCCCATAACCTCCACAAAAAACAGTCGTTCATGAGAAGTGGCTGTATCCCTGATCTTGTCCATCGACTGCATAATGGTGTTAAGTGCTGTATCGTATCCTATTGTCGTATCCGTACCGTTGAGGTCGTTATCAATTGTCCCGGGAAGTCCTACAATAGGGATATTGTATTCATTGGCAAAAACCCCGGCGCCAGTAAGCGAACCATCGCCACCAATCACTACCAACGCATCAATCCCATGTTTCTGCATGTTTTCATAAGCAACCTTACGTCCTTCAACTGTCAAAAACTCCTGAGACCGGGCTGTTTTCAGCATTGTTCCGCCTTGCTGAATAATGTTACTTACGCTATTGGTCTTGAATTCAACTATTTCATCGGAGATCAGTCCTTTGTATCCCCTGTAGATTCCGTAAACCTTCATGTCGTTGAAAATACCTGCACGCGTCACCGCGCGAATTGCTGCATTCATACCCGGCGCATCTCCACCAGAAGTGAGGACGCCCACGCTTTTTATATTTGAGTCCATAATTGAAATGTTAGTCTTTGAATCTTTGTTGGTTATTTACTAAGATTCCCTTTAAAACAATGAATCGCAAAGATAGATTTTTTTAACGATGCAACAAAAAAAAGCTGCTTAAAAAGCAGCTTTTTCAATGTACATCCGGGGTTTTAGTTTCTTAATGTTTTCAGCGACGGTTTTCATTTGCCACATTGGCGTTGAGGTGGCACCGCAAATGCCTATGCTCATATTGTCTTTTAGTAACGCCGGGTCTATTTCATCTGGTGAATGGATAAGGTAGGAGTTTGGGTTTTTCTTTTTGCACTCAGCGAATAAAACTTTGCCGTTTGAACTTTTCTCTCCGGCAATGAAAAAAATCAGATCGTGGGTTTGTGCAAATTCCTGTATGTTGGGGACACGGTTCGATACCTGTCGGCATATTGTATCATAGAACTCAAAGGTGGCTCCATTCAGCATACGTGATTTGATAATTTCCCCCACCTCCCGATATCCGTCGAGCGGTTTTGTCGTTTGGGAAAACAGGCTGATATCGCGCGAAAAATCTAGTTTGTCAATCTCATCCTTGCTCTCAATAACTATGGCGGAATCGTCTGTCTGCCCCAGTAGGCCATTAACCTCGGCATGCCCTCTCTTGCCATAGATCACTATCTGCGCATTGTTGTTACTGCGCCTGGTGAATTTCTTATTTATTCTTTTCTGTAACCCAAGTACAACCGGGCACGATGCATCAATGATCTCTATATTGTTCTGCTTTGCAATCTCATAGGCGCTGGGTGGCTCTCCATGAGCACGAAGCAGCACACGAACATTTTTCAGCTGTTTAAACTGCTCGTGGTTGATTGTAATCAATCCCATTTTTTTCAGGCGTTCCACCTCAATATTGTTATGAACAATATCTCCCAGGCAATAGAGGGTACCTCCTTTTTGCAATTCCTCTTCTGCTCTGCTGATAGCCTTGGCCACACCAAAGCAACATCCTGAATGGCTGTCAATTTCTATTCTGTTCATTTTCTGTTGTGATTTTGTTAAACATATCCAGAGCCCATTGCAACTGCTCCTCAATGCCGATGTGGGAGTTATCCAGTTCCAGGGCATCACTGGCTTTGCGTAACGGGCTCTCGGCACGTGTGGTGTCACGCTGGTCGCGCTCTTTCACATTTGCCAGCACATCTTCAAACAGAGGCTGGTCACCCCTGGCTTTCATCTCATCATAGCGTCGCTTAGCACGTACTTCCGGCGATGCGGTGAGAAATATTTTGAGTTCTGCATCGGGGAAAACGACCGTTCCTATATCACGTCCATCCATCACTACTCCTTTTTTGTATCCCAGCTCCTGTTGCTGCCGGACCAGCTCCTTCCTCACAAAACCGATTGTACTCACACGGCTTGCGCCGTTGGCCGCTTCCAGCGTTCGAATCTCCTGCTCCACGTTCTCTCCGTTCAGGAAAGTATCCTGTGTTCCCTGATCATTGGGTTTGAAAGATATTTTTATCCCTGATATATGTTCAAGCAAGGCTTCCTCGTTTATCCCCGTCTCTGTAATCCATCCGTTGCGGATAGCATACAGGGCAACAGCGCGATACATGGCGCCGCTGTCGATATATGTGTAACCCAGCTCTTTGGCCAACCCTTTAGCAATCGTACTCTTGCCGCATGACGAGTAACCGTCAACGGCAATATTTATCTTTTTTGCATGCATATTTAATCTGATAGTCCGGCAAATATTCACTTAATATCTAAATAATCAGGCAATTATGCCGTTCACTTTAAAATCCTGTTAAATTTTGATAATCAATTAATTATGATTAGCCCCTTAAAAAACACCGGACCGTTGCAACCGGCAGTCTTCTTTTATTGTTCTTCGCTACAACCTGCAACTGCAATCTTTCCGGACAGACTAAACAATCAGCAAAGGTAGAATGTTTTTTCGAGAAAAATATTTAACATCTACCTGCATAGCCACATAATTGGCATAAAAAGATGAATACCCCTGTTGTTCCCATTGTGATTATTTTGCATTTTTAAAACCACTTAATTGGCATTAAAGTCTGGATACCTGCCCAGGCCTGTACAGAAAGCTTGATCAACAATCCTTTTTTTGCAATATCACCTTATCCAATACGAGTACAAGCTTGTACAAAAAGCTTGATCAACAACCCTGTAAGTTGTATCAACGGGCTTACTGTACAGCTGATGCAGTTTTAATACGGTTATCTCAATACCTGCAGATATTTATCAATGTATAATTGTTTCTCTTTCGACTTGTATTGCTGGATATAGCGCGGATGATCAAGGACGGTTATCCTGTCAAAAAGTTTCTCCTCTCTGTTTAACCTTTCAATGAAGTTGCCGTTTTTCTTCCCCAGAATATATACTTCGGAGGTGTCCAGCCCCATGTTGATATGCTTTCTCATAGATGTGACCATAAAATTTTTTACCATCTTGAAAAGATTTTCATCATCATAGTAGTTGGCGTTTATCCACCTGCCATCTTTGGTTTTGCGGATAATTGCCAACGGAAATGGCGAGTTGATATAGTAATGACTGTAGAAATCAACTGCACCGCCGTATGCATCAATCATATCGTAAAAAAACACTGAAGAGACCTCATGAGTGTGGGCTGAATGCATCGTTATCCCGCAAACACTCTCCAGTCGCTTCGTATCAGTGAACGGAACTCCTGTCACACCTGCACCGTGGCGGCTTGGATTGATACCGACAATAAATTTTCTGGAGTTCATGTCGTTATAATATTTGCGATAGAATCTCTCCATGACCGGTAATGTTTCGGTATTTTCTAGAAAAGGGTTCAATACCTGAAACTCCTCGGGCAAACCATCGGAATAGTGTAACTCCCTGTTGAAAGTAATAATTTTATCGGCTAGGTTTTCTGTCATGTTGTAACAATACTTTTCTAAACAGCATGTTGTAATAGATAAGTGGCTATTAGTATCCTCAAATTTTTTATTTTCGTGATATTCTTCGGCATCCCGTCCTGATATTGGAATATCTGTCTTTGCCAACAGTAAGGATATGCTGCTTAATAAGTTTTCGTCAATTACTCTTCAAGAAAGTTGGGATACATATATTCCTTTGCCGGTACAAATGTCTCTTTGATGCATTGTGGGGAAACCCATCGCAGGAGGTTGAAAACCGACCCGGCTTTGTCGTTGGTGCCCGATCCACGGCCGCCACCGAACGGTTGCTGATCAACCACGGCACCGGTTGGCTTATCGTTGATATAGAAATTTCCGGCTGTGTGAGTCAGGCGGGTAGTCATCTTTTCAATATTGGCCCTGTCTGCAGAGAATATTGCACCCGTAAGAGCATAGTCTGTAGTTGTATCAAGAATATCTAAAGTCTTATCAAGGTCTGCCGGATCATACAGATATACTGAAAGTATGGGGCCGAAAAGCTCCTCTCTCATCGTGATATAGTCGGGGTTTTTAGCCAGAATCACAGTCGGACAGATGAAATAACCTTTCGATTTGTCATAGCTGCCACCGCATATTATCTCGGCATCTGGAGAAGATTTGGCATCATCGATAACTTTCGCAAGCTTATCGAACGACTCTTCATCAATTACCGCATTCACAAAATTACTGAAATCTTCCACCACTCCGGTTTTTATTCCGGCAAGATTGCTGCAGATGTATTTCTTAACATCTTCCCATAATGTAGTGGGAATATATGCGCGAGATGCGGCAGAACATTTTTGTCCCTGGTACTCGAATGCACCACGGGTAAGGGCCGTAGCGACCTGTATGGCATCGGCGGTCTCGTCGGCAAAAACATAGTCCTTTCCGCCTGTTTCACCCACTATGCGCGGGTAGGATCTGTATTTATCCATATTCCCTGCAATGGTTTTCCACATACTGTTGAATACAGCAGTAGATCCTGTAAAGTGCAATCCGGCAAAGTCGCGATGGTTAAATATCACATCTGCTGCATCTCTTCCGTCTGCATATACCAGGTTTATTACACCACCGGGTAATCCTGCTTCCTGCAAGACCTTCATAATTAGATGTGCAGAGAAGACAGCTGTCTTTGATGGTTTCCAGACTACAGTGTTGCCCATCAGTGCGGGAGCACCAGGCAGGTTGCCTGCAATGGAGGTGAAATTGAAAGGGGTAAGTGCGAAAATAAACCCTTCCAGTGGCCGCCATACCATCCGGTTCCATATACCCGGTGAAGAACAGGGCTGCATGGAGTATATCTCATACATGTTTTTCACGTTAAAACGGTAGAAGTCTACCAGTTCACAAACAGCATCTATCTCAGATTGAAACGCGTTCTTAGATTGCCCGATCATGGTGACGGCATTGAACTCGGCACGATATGGACCTGCGATCAATTCGGCGGCCTTCAGGAAAATAGCTGCGCGGCTCTCCCACTGCATTGCTTCCCACGCCGGCTTGGCTTTCAATGCCTCATCGATAGCTATCTGTACATGTTTCTTGTCGCCCTGGTGGTAGTGCCCCAGCAGGTGCCGGTGGTTGTGCGGAGGGCGAATATCTTTCAGCTTGCCGGTGCGGACCTCTTTTCCGCCGATGATCATGGGAAGGTCGAGCCCCCCCTTGTTGAGTTCGACCAATTTCTGTTTAAGTATAATTCTTTCTGGCGTTCCCGGGGCATAGCTCCTCACAGGTTCATTTTTTACTTCCGGTAATTGATAGACTCCTTTAGGCATAAATAATTAGTTTAGTTAGGTTATTACTTTATTGGGATAGTACAAACATACCAAAAAAAGTTATATTATGGCACTTTGAGGAGTAGTTTTATGATGAAAATTTTCAATCATACTACATCTGATTCATTTTTTTTATATATTTGTAACACCTTAATACTTTTATAAAAACGCATGTATTCAGAAAACATTACTTTTACCAATTTCGAAAATTCAGAGATCGCTTTTCGTGGCCAATCCAACAACAGCCTGAGGCAGTCATGCCTGCTGTTTAAAGTTATGAACAACCGCACACTGGTAAAAACCGGCAAATATCTTGTGAATTTTGCATTTGCTATTCATTTCCCGGTAGAAGGTATTCTTCGCAAAACTATTTACAAACATTTTGTTGGAGGAACATCAATCGATGATTGCGTGAAGACCATTGAGAAACTCGCATCCCGGAATGTGGGTACTATTCTGGATTTCGCTGTTGAAGGAGAGGAGCGTGAAGATCTGTTTGATGCCACCTGTGATGAAATCATCCGTACAGTTGAGATTGCGCACAAGAACAGTAATGTGCCGTTTAGTGCTTTCAAGATTACCGGGATAGCTCGCTTCGATTTACTAGCGAAGGTCAGTGAGAGTCATTCCATAACAGATGAAGAGGGAGATGAATTCAGACGTGTAGAAGAGAGGGTGGATTCAATTTTCAGACGTGGTTGCGAACTGGGAGTCCCCATTCTTATCGATGCCGAAGAGACGTGGATACAACCCGTGCTTGATGATATTGTAATGAAGATGATGGTGAAATATAACAAAGATAAAGCCATTGTTCAGAATACCTATCAGATGTACCGCCACGATAGTATGGAGCGAATTAAACAGCACCACCGTCAAGCTCTGGAAAAGGGTTTTAAGTTCGGACTTAAAATTGTACGTGGGGCATATATGGAAAAAGAGAGGGAGAGAGCTTTGGTGAAGGGTTACCCATCGCCTATTCAGCCCGATAAGCCGGCAACAGATCACGACTTTGATGCCATCATCCGTTACTTTATGGATCATCTTGATACAATCGATTTTATGGTTGCAACCCACAATGAAGAGAGCTCGCTTCTGCTGGCGCGGTTGATTGATGAATACAAGTTGCCAAGAAATCATCAGGGAATCTATTTTTCACAATTGTATGGTATGAGTGACCATATAACATTTAATCTTGCCGAACAGGGGTACAATGTTGTGAAATATGTACCTTACGGAGAGGTTAAAACCATGATGCCCTATCTGTTTCGCCGTGCTGAGGAGAATTCTTCGGTTAAAGGACAGTCGAGCCGCGAACTGAAGCTCATTCAGAGAGAAGTAAGAAGAAGAAAGAAGAAGTAAGTGGGGTTTTCGCCAAGGCCGATCCAGGGTTTCAGCGAGGCTCGGCAACATGTTTGGCATCAGGCTTGCCGAAAGAGATGCAATTAAGTCAAACCTTTGGCAAAATGATTATCCCCTGCTGATTCATTCGTTTATCCCGATTAGATACTGCTGCAGTTAAATTGAGGGTGATATCATATTTCGATACCACCCTCAAAAAATTCATTGAAACAAGTTTTTATTCAACCTTGTCTATTTTACCTCCCACACATTGGGAGTATTGAGAAGAAACTCTGTGAAAGTTTTTTTCGGCATTTTCTTCTGCACCTCTGCTATCTGTTTTTCGTAATCATTTTCGTATGAAGGCTCGTCCACATTGCGTATTACTCCCAGCGCAACAGGCAGCCCGTTTGCAGTGTCCATAAGTGCCAACTTCATATGCAAGGAATTATCCACAGTTGTTGAATCGTGCACCAGCACATCATCAATTGTGTATCCATCTTCGCCAATAGTCACTGCCTTAAGGTCCCAGCCATCCAATACTATTCCCCTGTTCTCATCCTTGCCGAAGATCATCTTTTCACCATGTTTCAGTAAAACCGTATTATCGGCTTTCCAGCTACGGTCGCTAATTTTATTGTGTATGCCGTTGTTAAAGATAACACAGTTCTGTAGTATTTCAATTACCGATGTACCTTTGTGGCGGGCGGCATCTACCATAGCATCTACCTGGTTCTTCATATCCACGTCTAACGCTCTGGCAAAGAATGTTCCTCTTGCACCAAAAGTTAGTTCTGCCGGGCGGAAAGGATCCTCCACTGTTCCGTAAGGTGACGATTTTGAGACGAATCCCCTGTCCGATGTGGGTGAGTACTGCCCCTTGGTAAGTCCGTAAATTTTATTGTTGAACAGTAGGATATTGATGTCCACATTGCGGCGAACAGCATGTATGAAATGGTTACCTCCGATAGCAAGTGAGTCTCCATCGCCTGTGGCAACCCACACACTCAGTTTTGGGTTTGCCACCTTTACTCCCGTGGCTATGGCAGTTGCCCGGCCGTGGATACTGTGGAATCCGTATGTGTTCATATAATAGGGCAGGCGCGAAGAGCATCCTATACCTGAGATGACAGCTGTCTCGTGCGGTTCAATATTCAACTCTGCCATTGCTTTGTGAAGGCAATTCAGGATGGCATAGTCACCACAACCTGGACACCATCGTACGGCGTTTTCACTTTTATAGTCTTTTGGAAGATGTTTCTGATATTTTATTTCCGTAGCTTCCATACTTATTTTTCCTCCATTATTTTTGTAAATTCTTTCACCAGTTCACTCACTTTAAAAGGCTGGCCTTCCACACGGTTGAACCTGTGAATGTTTTTAAGATCCTGAAACTTACCACTCAGATAAGCGGCAAACTGTCCGTTGTTTTGTTCTGCCACAATCACCTTCTTGTATTTTTTCAATAAATCGTATGTGTTTCGTGGAAGCGGAGAGATATGTTTGAATTGGGTGAATGCAATTTTTTTCCCATTATCTCTGATGCGTAAAGAGGCTTCCAGCAGATGACCATATGTCCCTCCCCATCCCACTATCAAAGTGTCGGCATTTTCATCCCCCATAACCTTCTGGTCGGGTATAAAATCAGCTATCTTTTCTATTTTGTTCCTGCGTATATTTACCATAATCTGGTGATTGTCAGGATTAGTTGAAATGACGCCTGTAAACTGATCTTTTTCCAAGCCACCTATGCGATGCATATACTTTGGGGTACCTGGTACGCCCCAGTATCTTACGAGCGTCTTTTCGTTTCTTAGAAATGGCCTCCATTCCCCCGGATCTCCATTGAAATGGTTTTGCACATAGGGTGGCTTTATATCAGGATATTCATTTAAATCGGGGATTTTCCATGCCGAAGCACCGTTTGCAATATAACCGTCAGTAAGCAAGATGACCGGTGTCATGTGCTCAAGTGCTATTTTTGAAGCCTCAAAGGCAGAGTCGAAGCAGTCCGTCGGTGATTTAGCCGCCATAACAACAAGCGGGCTCTCGCCATTGCGCCCATACAAAGCCTGATTGAGGTCGGTCTGTTCACTTTTGGTAGGCAATCCCGTAGAAGGGCCGCCTCGCTGTACATCTATTAACACCAGTGGAAGTTCAGCCATCACCGCCAGCCCCAGTCCCTCACTCTTCAGCGATAATCCCGGTCCCGAGGTAGATGTAGCTGCCAGGCACCCCGCAAAACTGGCACCAATAGCTGATGTTATTCCGGCGATCTCATCTTCCATCTGCAGTGCTTTTACTCCGAAGTCTTTTCTTTTTGAGAGCTCATGCAAAATATCGGTAGCAGGTGTAATAGGGTAGGAACCGAGAAAGAGCTGGACACCCGCTTTTTCGGCAGCAGCTATCAATCCGTATGCGGTAGCTGTATTCCCGTTTATATCGGTATATAAACCCTTGTTCCCTTCAACAGGTTCTATTCTGTAAGTCGATGCTGTCAGATGTATGTTGTGCCCATAGTTGTACCCGTCGGTAAGCGCTTTAATGTTTGCCTCCACCAGTTCCGGTTTCTTTGAAAATTTCTGCTCCAGCAGCCTGTCTGCAATCTCCAGAGGCCGGTTAAAGAGCCAGCATACCACTCCCAGGGCAAACATGTTTTTGCTGCGAAGCATATCTTTGTTGTCCAGCCCTGAATCTTCCAGCGATGCTTTTGTAAGAGATGTGATTCCTACTCCAATAGGTTGCACATGGCTCAGATTAAGTTCTGCAAAAGGATCTGAAGTTTTGAACAGAGCTTTGTCGAGATCTTTTTTCTGAAATGAATCTGTGTCATAAAGTACAATAGATCCTTTTTTCAGAAACTGTGAGTTTACTTTCAGCGCCGCTGGGTTCATTGCAACTAAAACATCTGTTTTGTCCCCTGAATTATACACGTCTTTGGCCCCGATACGCACCTGAAATCCGGATACACCGTGCAGTGATCCTTGCGGCGCACGGATTTCAGCCGGATAATCTGGGAATGTTGCTATTTCATTTCCAAAGATAGCTGATAGCGTAGAGAATAACGTCCCCGAAAGCTGCATTCCGTCACCGGAATCGCCTGAGAAACGTATGGTTACCTGTTTAATGTCGGTTACGACCGAATTTTTTGGCATAATTCTTATTATGTGGTTATTTGAAAAGTTTATAATATTGCAATCAACTCTTGGTTCAGCAAAGCAGCCTATGACTGTTGTAGTTATTTTATTGAGTGATTATCAAGAGTATGTGCTAAAAAACGCTATTGTCCACCTCAAATGAGGCGGTTGAAAAATTTAAATTTAATAATCTGAGAATAATCATTTAAAAACAGATGCAAAGTAATAAAAGAGTTGTTTAAAAAGCAAATTTAATTTATTTTCTTTCAATACTTGCACCCAGCGCATTCAGTCGTGTATCGATATGCTGATAGCCGCGGTCGATCTGGTCAATATTGTGTATTGTGCTTGTTCCTTTGGCGCTCATGGCTGCGATAAGCAGTGAGATTCCCGCGCGTATGTCTGGCGATGTCATTGTCATGCCCCGTAGCCTGAAACGGCTGCCCAGCCCTATAACCGTTGCCCGGTGCGGGTCACACAGAATAATCTGTGCTCCCATATCTATCAGTTTATCTACAAAGAAGAGCCTGCTTTCAAACATTTTCTGATGAATAAGCACACACCCCTCAGCTTTGGTCGCAACCACAAGTATTATGCTTAGCAGGTCGGGTGTGAGTCCTGGCCATGGTGCATCGGCAATGGTGAGAATGGATCCGTCGATAAACGACTCAATAGTGTATCCTTCTTGTTGTGGTATATAAAGATCGTTTCCCCTCTGTTCAACGGTAATGCCAAGACGGCGAAAGCTTTCTGGTATAATGCCCAGGTTTGCTTCTGATGTATCTTTGATTGTGATTTCGGAGGCGGTCATGGCAGCCATGCCGATGAAGCTTCCAATTTCTATCATGTCGGGAAGCAGACGGTGGCGGCAACCCGAAAGTCCCGTTACCCCCTTAACCGTTAACCTGTTTGAACCGATACCTTCAATTTTTGCACCCATACGTACAAGCATATGGCTCAGCTGCTCCACATATGGCTCGCAGGCGGCGTTGTAGATGATAGTTTCTCCCTCGGCAAAAACGGCAGCCATCAACAGATTTGCTGTTCCTGTGACTGATGCCTCGTCGAGCAGAATGTATTGTCCCGTAAGTTTTTCGGCGGTTAGGCTGAAAAGCTGTTCTTTTTCATCTATAACAAGCTCCGCGCCCAGCTTCATGATGCCGTTGAGATGGGTATCAAGCCTTCGCCTGCCTATCTTGTCGCCCCCGGGCTTTGGTATGACAGCGCGTCCAAACCTCGCCAACAGCGGGCCAATTAACATGATGGAGCCGCGGAGGGCAGCCGATTTAAGCATAAAGTCCTTTGTTCGTGTATATGCCAGATTAATATTGCAGGCTTGGAAGGAAAAAGTATCCAGGCTAATTTTTTTAACCTCCACTCCCATATCTTCAAGCAGTGAGATAAGGTTCTTTACATCCAGTATATCCGGAATATTTTCAATAATTACCTCTTCCCGTGTCAGCAATGTGGCACATATTACCTGCAGGGCCTCATTCTTGGCTCCTTGTGGTATAATCTCTCCTTTCAGGCTTCGTCCGCCTTCAATAACAAATGATGACATATATCTTTTTTACTGTTTTAAATCAGAATATTAAAAAATCCACACTTCCGGCTCCAGATTCACGCCAAACTGTTTCAAAACTTCCTCCCGGACTTCATTCATAAAATTCACAATATCCTGCCCATTATCGGTACCGTAATTAACTATTACAAGTGGATGATGTTCATATGTGCCCACCATCCCTTGTCGTTTGCCTTTGTAACCGGCCTTATCGATCAGAAAAGCCGCCGATGTCTTAAACTCTGTATCTCCTGCTTTATAAACAGGGGCATCAGCCAGTTTGTGTTGCAGGTGCTCTTTTTCTTCCTTGGTAAGGATTGGGTTTTTGAAGAAGCTGCCTGCGTTGGGGAGAACATTGTGATCCGGTAGTTTTCGTGTTCTGATACGGATTATTGCTTCACGTACCTGCAAGAGTGTTGGAGTGGCCACATTTTCAAGTTCGCGCCCCAGGTCAATATATTTCTCTTTATATGAAAACGATTTACTCAGCCTGAAAATTACAGAAGTTATTGCGAAGCGATGCTCCCGCTTAAATATGCTGTCGCGGTAAGCAAATTCACACTCTTCGTTTGTGAAAACTCTATACTCACCGGAACATAGGTCAACAGCCTTCACCTGAATGATTGTTTCACCTATTTCAGTTCCGTAGGCTCCGATATTCTGCACAGGCCCTGCACCTACTGTGCCAGGGATCATCGAGAGGTTTTCCAGGCCCGCATATCCGGCTGTGACACAATATTCCACGAATTTGTCCCATTCTATGGCGGCGCCGGCCTCAATTTCAATATTATCATCCGATTCCGACAGCATACGAATATACTGCATGCCCGGCCTAATGATGAGGCCATCGAAATCCTTCGTGAAAAACATATTAAAGCCTGCTCCCATAACCAGCTTCTGTTGGTCTCGACAGCTTTTTATTATCTCAGACAGCTCCTCTGTTGTTTGAGGTTCGCAATACAATTTAGCAACTGCTTTCGTACGGAATGAGTTGTATGGTTGAAGTTGTACGTTATGTTGAATAAGCATTTTCAAATATTAATTTTCTTCCCGGGGTTTATCGTTTGAATTTACTTTCCGGGTATTATATAATTCATAGGTCTTTAACTGCAATTAATTTTTGCAAGCCGCAACTTAAATGCCATGTGCCTGATCATATTTTATCCTCTGTAAATAAGGAAAACAGCCGGCTTTTTATGCATATCAGGCAGCTTTCCCTTCCATGCTTTCACATTTCTTGTAACTATAAACTCATCTTCACACGAAATATTTATTGCGATGCAGAGTCTGGTCTTTGGTTTGCAATGCTGCAGAATATCCTCAGCCATTTTTTGATTCCGGTATGGTGTCTCTATAAAAAGTTGTGTCTGATCTTCCGAGTAAGCTCTTGCCTCTAATTGTTTCAGCTGTTTTATACGTTCTGATGCATCGATAGGCAAGTAGCCGTGAAATGCAAAACTCTGTCCGTTGAATCCTGACGCCATTATCGCCATAAGAATAGATGAGGGGCCTACTAAGGGAATCACCCGGTATCCTTCTTGCTGGGCAATAGCCACAACATCGGCACCCGGATCTGCCACGGCGGGACATCCTGCTTCGGAAATTACACCTATGCTCTCTCCCGATTTCATTGGCGACAGATATCCTGACAGCAGCCTTTTGTCGGTATGCTTGTTGAGTTCATAAAAGGCCAGAGAATCCACATCGATACCGGGATCGCATTTTTTCAAAAAACGCCTTGCAGAGCGAACATTCTCCACTATAAAGTATTTCAGTTGCGATACCACATAAATGTTATACTCGGGTATCACCTTTTCAACAGCGGTGTCGCCAAGTAAAACAGGAATTAAATAAAGGGCTGGATTTCTCATCTCAATTTCGAAGCTTTTGAATACAAAAATAGTCAAAATAGGGCAAAGCAAGCCTTTTTTTCAGAGATATCGGAAATGATCACCTGAATGTTAAGCTCAAGTGGGTTAAATTGGTTACTTTTGTTGTTTTATAACACTTACTTTTATGACAGCAAATTCTGCAAAACACCCCAAAGGACTTTATTTTGTATTCTCCATCTCCATTGCCGAACGTTTCGGATACTACGGCATGCGCGCACTTTTTGTTCTCTACATGATTAAAGCCCTCATGATAGATAAGGAACTCTCTTCTCTTATATACGGGAATTATACCGGGCTAGTATATCTTACTCCGCTGATAGGTGGGTATGTTGCTGATAAGTACTGGGGGATGAGGCGATCGGTTTTACTGGGTACGGTGCTGATGGTTATCGGTCAGCTATTTATGTTTTTCAGTGCGCTTTATTTTCAACATCCGGAAGCTGCAAAATTGCTGATGTATACAGGCCTTGGTGCGTTGATATTTGGCAACGGCTTTTTCAAACCAAATGTTTCAACATTTGTAGGGCAGCTATATGAGCCCGGTGACAGGCGCCTCGATTCAGCCTATACCATTTTTTACATGGGAGTTAATCTGGGTGCGTTTGCAGCTCCTCTCATTTGTGGATTTTTGGGTGACACGGGTAATCCAGCCGATTTTAAATGGGGCTTTCTTGTTGCAGCCCTTGTCTCTGTCATATGTCTAATCCTGTTTGTTGCCCGAAAAGATAAATATTTGGTTGATCCCCATGGAAATTCCATAGGTGTTGAACCTGCTGCAATGAAGAAATCGGAAAAAACAGGTGCAGCTACTATTGTAAAATACACCTTCAAAGAGATCGCATTATGGTTTTTGGGTACGATTGCTCTGTTTGCAGGTTTTATGTATCTGTTCAATAATGATTTTATAGGTGCTTTGATATACACTGCCACTATAATTGTGCCGGCTTTTGTTATCTCTGACAAGTCGCTGACCAAGATTGAGCGTCACCGTATCTGGGTAATATATATCATCGCTTTTTTCGTGATTTTCTTCTGGTCTGCATTTGAGCAGGCAGGGATCTCATTAACCTATTTCGCTGCTGAACAGACTAATCGTGAAATTCTTGGATGGACAATGCCCACAAGTTGGTTTCAATCGTTTAATGCTGTCTTCGTTATTCTGCTGGCGCCTATCTTCGCACGCTTGTGGCTCTCACTTGGAGCAAAAAACATAGAGCCGTCCTCGCCGGTGAAACAGGCTGTGGGACTGTTGCTTCTCTCTCTGGGATATCTCCTTATTGCCTTTGGCGTGCAGGGTGTGGAGCCGGGTGTGAAGGTGAGTATTCTTTGGCTTACCGGGTTATATTTCATTCACACAATGGGAGAGCTCTGCCTCTCTCCCATTGGTCTTTCCATGGTAAACAAGCTGTCCCCAGTACGTTTTGCATCACTTTTGATGGGGGTCTGGTATCTCTCAATGGCGACAGCCAATAAGCTGGCAGGCGCATTAAGTTCACTTTATCCCGAGGAGGGAAAGGTGAAATCGCTTCTCGGGATTGAGATTTCCACCCTCTTCGATTTTTTTATGGTGTTTGTAGTGATGGCCGCAGTTGCTTCTTTTATCCTGCTCCTTTTGTCCAGGCAATTAAATAAACTGATGCATGGCGTACGGTAGTTTAAATATGCTCATTTGCCTGCGGTAGACGCAATAATGCCTCTGAAATAGCCGATTGATTCTGCAATACCCAGAAAAGGATCTTTCATATTACGTTCATGCTCAAGGCTGCATACTCCTGTGTATCCCACTTTGCGTAGCATCTTCACAAAAGCCGGGAAGTCGATGATGCCTCGTCCTACCTCAACTGAATAACCGGCTTTGGAAGCTCCTGTAACATCTTTGATATGGATATCGAACACACGTGAGTGGTATTTCTTCAGGTCTTTTACAGGATCTTTTCCATTTCGTGTGTCATGCCCCACATCCAAGCACATGCCGATACGCTGATCCAGATTCTTTACATTTTCCCAAACATCATCGGCATCAGGATACAAAGGCATGTCCGGGCCATGCAGATGAATAGCATAGCGCATATCATACTCTTTCACTTTCTTGTCGACATAAGGCAGCAGCTCATAGTTGGGAACACCAACAATCAATTTCACGCCTACACGTTTTGCATACTCGAATGCATCATCGATCTCTTTTTCTGACCTCATGTAGATAGGGCCTACGGCATAACCTGTTATTCCTTTGGAGGCAAGCTTGTTGTGAAAAGCGGCAATCTCGGGGCCCGTACTTTTGAAAGGAAGGTGGAAGTCTTTTATACATAGATATTTAACATCGCACTTTTCCATTATCTCCAGTGTCTTGTCAAGATCAAAGTTTGCAAATGTATAGCCTGCCATGCCAATATTGAACTTTTCGAATGTTTCCGGTGCCGGTTGAGGGTCAGGCCGTTCTTGTGCTGAAATCACGAGTGATACCATTAATCCCGTTATTAAAAAAGTTTTTCTCATGTTTTTTACATTTTTATTGTGTACGTACACAAAGATAGTTGAAATTTTATAAATATTTGCAGCTGCACCTGTTTTTTTAATCTGCATTTATTTATTCTCTTTTTTCCCAGCAAATAACATCTCATATTTATCTTTATGAATATGAACGGGATTATTACTTCAAAAAACCTTTTATCTTTGTAGCTTAAACGTGTTTGTGATGAAATTACCCAACGATTTTACCAAATCTGTCAGGCCTTTATTGGAAGATGAAACGGAATCATTCCTTACAGCGCTAACTGGCGATGCGCCGATAAGCATCCGCCTGAACCCGGTTAAAACGGAACGCAATCCTATGGCATTTGCAGAGCCGGTGCAACGTGTTCCATGGTCCCGATGGGGATTTTATCTGGAAGAACGTCCGGCTTTCACATTCGATCCTCTATTCCACAGCGGGTATTACTATGTGCAGGAAGCCTCTTCAATGTTTATAGAGCATATTGTGCGGCAATTATTTACACATCCGGTAACCTGCCTCGATTTGTGTGCTGCTCCCGGGGGGAAATCGCTCTCCATTCTTTCCTCACTTTCCGAAGGAAGCCTGCTGGTTAGCAATGAAGTGGTCCGTCAGCGTGCCAATGTATTATCCGAGACAATTGCAAAATCAGGATATTCCAACGTAATGGTCACAAATAACGCTCCAAACGAATTTAACAGTTTCCCTCAACTTTTCGATTTTATACTTGTTGATGCACCCTGCTCCGGTGAAGGGATGTTTCGTAAAGATAAGGAGGCGATAAGTGAGTGGTCCGTAAACAGTGTGCGACTATGTGCAGCACGGCAAAAAGATATTTTGAACGATGTGTGGCCGGCTCTCAAACCCGGAGGAGTGCTTGTTTACAGCACCTGTACATATAATGTTGCAGAGAATGAAGAAAATGTTCTCAAAACAGCAGGGAAGTGGAATGCCGAATTTGTGCAGGTTGATATTGATCAAGGGTGGGGAATCTCCTCCTCGTTCGACAATCGGGTGCCCGGCTATCGTTTTTTTCCGCATAAAACAAGAGGCGAGGGGTTATTTGTAACCATTTTAAAAAAATCTGAGGAACAGGGATTTAAAAAGGTGCTTGCAACTGTAAAGAATAAAAAGAAAACATCACTGTTATTGAAGGAACGATCTTATTACTCGAATTTTTTGGTAACCCCCGACTCTTTCTGTTTTTTAGAGTCAGGTCATTCTGTACATGCTCTGCCTGCAGAACAGCTGGAATTGTTAATTTCTTTAAACGAACGTTTAAATGTTGTCTCCATGGGAATAGAAATAGGTGAATACAAAGGTAAGGATTTCATTCCTTCGCATATTCTTGCCATGAACAGAAAACTCAACGCCAGAGTATTCCCTCGTTACAGTGTGAATTATGAAAAGGCTATCGCATATCTCCGGAGAGAAAGCATTGTTTGTCCCGATGCACCAAAAGGTTTTTTGCTGCTTACATATAATGATGAACCTATTGGCTTTGTAAAGAACCTCGGAAGCCGGGCTAATAATCTGTATCCTCACGAGTGGCGTATCCGCAGCGGCCATTTCCCTGATAATTCACCTGAGATCTTTCATCCGAATACTTATATTAAAACGGTTCATCCCTAATTATAAGACTAAAGCCCTATGTTCCATATTCAATTCCGGCAACCACTCATATACCTGTTTGTAACACTGGCAATCGCCGGTGCATTACTGTCGCTGCTGTTATCAAACAGGCTGGTCAATGAGCTGGCCAATGAAGAGCGGCGCAAAATGGAGATATGGGCGCTTGCTACCGAGTCGATGGCTTCAAATGATGAAGTTGATATGTCTTTGGTTTTGACAATTCTGGAGAGTAACAACACTATTCCTGTTATTCTTTATGATAAAGGAACGGGTAGGCTAATACCTCGCAATATAAAGCTTCCGGAAGAGGATATGGAGGTATTTCTGCAAAATAAAACTGAAGAGTTTGGCCGGAGGCATAATCCTATTGTGTTGGACGAAATGAACCAGTTGCTTTATTACGATGACTCGCATACTCTTAAACAGCTGCAGATCTATCCCTATGTGGAACTGTTGGTGATAGCCCTCTTTATTGGTTTGGCTTTTTTTGCACTGAACCGTACGCAAAGGGCAGAACAGAACAAGGTGTGGGCTGGCTTATCTAAAGAGACAGCGCATCAGTTGGGGACACCGGTATCATCGCTTATGGGCTGGGTGGAATATCTAAGGATGAAGGGAGTGGATTACGGCCTGCTGTCTGAGATTGATAAAGATATTACACGTCTCCAGGTGATTGCAGAGCGCTTCTCGAAAATCGGTTCAACACCAGATCTCACAAATGCCGACTTGCGTGAGGTTATTACCGGCTCGTTGTCATATCTTGAGAAGCGCGTTTCAGGAGAAGTGATATTTCGTACGCTTTTACCAGAACAACCGGTAATTACATTGCTGAATGAATCGCTGTTCGGCTGGGTGATCGAGAATATGGCCAAAAACGGGGTGGATGCCATGCAGGGGAAGGGAACCATGATGTTTGCAATCACCGAGAAGGGAAACAGGGTTATACTGGATGTTTCCGACACGGGCAGGGGTATCCATAAATCGAAATTCAAAACAATATTTACACCCGGGTACACCACCAAAGAGAGAGGGTGGGGATTGGGGCTCTCACTTGTGAAAAGAATAGTTGAAGTGAGCCATGGCGGGAAAATCTTTGTAAAGAGATCTGAACTGGGCAAAGGCACCACTTTTCGCATTGAATTAAGTAAAAACCTTAAAACTTGATCAATAATTTTTTATCCTGAAATAAGCTAGTTAGGCGAATACTATTATTTGAGTGCAAACATTTTTTTCCATACAAAACCAAAAGAAAATCTGTTAAGCGAATATCTTTCTTAGAGTGTAACTGTTACTTCTGATGCCCCGGCATAATTTTTCAATAAATCCACCGAATAATCAACTGCCTCCTGCAGCCCCTCTTTACCTGAATATCCGTTGATTAGCATTAACAGGCGTGTAGTACCGGCTGTGATCTTTGTGCGCTCTTCATCACTTGTTGGGGTACCGATTCCACTAAGCTTATCACGGTAAACGGGTAATCCTTCAATATTCATTAGCCCTCTGCCAATAGCATTGAACTTCTCGCCTGCTTCACCTACACCCAGAACCAGGCCTCCCTGAATCTTATCATCATCGAACCCGCCAATTGAATAGCCGGTTTTAAGTGAAACCAGGTTGACCAGATCTACCAGTGTGCCGATCTGATAAAGTTTCTGGTCTTTCAGAATCCTTCGGCATAAAGCCTCAGCTGAAGGCCGGTAACGGTTTGGGTCTTTCCCCAGCTTTTTGTACACTTGCCGCGTGGCGAGTATTGCCGGCCTTTTTTTGATATCTTCAATATTGTGCTTTGAGGCAAACCGACTTGAAAAATACTGGATCTCCTGCCATAAACTGGCATTAAACGGGCTATTAATTACTTCACAAGTAATCGCTGCCATGCTAAATTCAGGACATACCTCTAAAATTTCTTCGCTTATTGTAATATTCCTCACCTCCATTATTAACCTTTATCAATTTCTATAAATCTCATCTAATCTCCATTAATCCGCTTCAAACTTTACACAAAGATAAAAAATATAACACAAAAAGTTCGACAGGTGATGTTTCGCTGCCCTCTCTCGAATCTGGCCTAATGCTGCCCTTGCCCGAATCTGGCCTAATAAAGTGCAGAAAACACTTAGCGTGCTTCCATGCAACGCAAAACATCATCACACCTTATATTTAGCTATATTCACACATTATGAATGTATGAGAAAGTCTGGAAGCAAATTTAAATATCCAACCTTAGTAAAAATCAGTAGTATTAATTATTTATATATTCTAAAAAATAAGAACCGATTAATTTGTGTAAGTCTGTAGCAATAACTATATTTGCGTGAATTTTTGTTTTCATATGGCTGAGAAACATGATAAACTGCTTATCGATCTGGAGGTGCGAATAAAACAGGTGATGTTTTTATGTGACTCATTGAAAGACGAAAACGCTCGATTAAAGACAGAGATACAGTCGAAGTATAATCAGTTGAGCGCTACGGTTGAAGAACTTGAGCAGTTGAAAACAAAATATGACAGTTTAAAAATAGCCCGGACCATTACTGCTTCATCGGTAGATGTGGATATCGCGAAGGCCAGGCTGTCGAAATTGGTGCGAGAAGTTGATAAGTGCATAAATTTGTTGAAATAACCTTTAAGAAATTTATGTGATGGGCGACGAGAAATTATTATTAACATTAGAGATTGCCGGCAGGAGGTATCCGCTGAAAATTGAGCTATCGGAAGAACAGGCATTCCGTGAAGCCGCTAAAAAGATAAACAGTAAAATAAACCAATACCGTGTTGCTTACGGTGGGGGCAACTCTAACCTTACAACACAGGATTTTATGGCTATGACGGCCATTCAGGCATTGGCAGAGAATTTTTCACTCGGTGATAAGAATAATACGAAACCCTTTGAAGATAAAATAGATTCGTTAATTAACGAGTTGGATAATTATCTGAGAAAATAATTCATACCTCTTATATAAAGGGGTATGTATAAACGCACCTTTTAGGCACATTAGTTGTGATAGGCTTAATTGTGTGCTTTTTTTATTTATTTAAGAGATAGGACAAAGAACTTCTTTCCGGAGTATTAATTATGAATCCGGCAAGAGAATATAAATAAATTAATAATACGAAATATGGGAATAGTTATAGGAATTATCGGATTGGTAATAGGGGCGGCTGTTGCCTGGTTTATCACCGGTAAGATGGCCAATTCGCGTGCTCAGAACATTTTGAGCGACGCAGAAAAGGATGCTGAGGTAATAAAGAAGAAATTATTGCTTGAAGCCAAAGAGGAGATCCTCGCAATGAAAACGGAAGCAGAGAAGCAGGCAAATGCACGTACGTCTAAAATTCAAATTACTGAAAACAGGCTGAAACAACGTGAAATGACGATAAACCAGAAGCAGGATGAACTGAACAAGAAATTTATTGAGCTTGATGAATCTAAAATGAATCTGGTTAATCAGCAGGAATTTCTTGATAAGAAAAGTTCAGAGCTGGATCGTTTGCACAGACAATCGGTTGAGAAGCTGGAAACCATTTCAGGGCTTTCGGCAGAGGAGGCCAAGGAGCGCTTGGTAGAGTCCTTGAAAGAAGAAGCCAAGACCGATGCGCAGTCATATGTAAACGACATTATGGAAGAGGCCAAAATGACTGCAAACAAAGAGGCTAAACGTATTGTAATACAGACTATTCAGCGAGTGGCAACAGAGACGTCAATTGAGAATGCCATTACAGTGTTCCATATAGACTCCGATGAGGTAAAAGGGCGGATCATAGGCCGTGAAGGAAGAAATATTCGCGCCTTGGAAGCAGCTACAGGAGTTGAGATTGTGGTTGATGATACCCCCGAAGCAATTGTTTTGTCGGGCTTCGATCCGGTACGACGTGAAATTGCACGCCTTTCACTGCATCAACTTGTAGCCGATGGGCGCATTCATCCTGCCCGCATAGAAGAGGTTGTTTCAAAAGTGAGGAAGCAAATAGAGGAGGAGATTGTGGAGACAGGTAAGCGTACCATTATAGATTTGGGAATTCATGGACTTCATCCCGAGCTGATCCGTATGGTGGGGAAAATGAAATATCGTTCATCTTACGGGCAAAATCTGTTGCAGCACTCGCGTGAGACAGCCAATCTTTGTGCGATAATGGCTTCTGAGCTTGGATTGAATCCCAAAAAAGCAAAGCGTGCCGGGTTATTGCATGATATAGGTAAGGTTCCCGATGATGAGCCCGAACTTCCACACGCTGTGCTTGGTATGAAACTTGCTGAAAAATTCAAGGAAAAACCTGATATTTGTAATGCAATAGGCTCACATCACGATGAGGTAGAGATGACTACTCTGCTGGCGCCCATTGTTCAGGTGTGTGATGCTATTTCCGGAGCACGTCCCGGAGCTCGGCGTGAGATAGTGGAGGCATATATTAAACGGTTGAACGACCTTGAAAATATGGCTCTCTCTTATCCCGGTGTTTTAAAAACATATGCCATTCAGGCGGGACGTGAACTCCGTGTTATTGTTGGAGCCGATAAGATAGATGATCAGGATACAGAAAAGCTTTCAGCCGATATCGCTCGAAAGATACAGACCGAGATGACCTATCCGGGACAGGTGAAGATTACTGTTATTCGCGAGACACGTGCAGTGAGCTACGCTAAATAGGCTATATAAAACAAACCGGCGTTTCCGACATATAAAATAAAAGGAGCATTAAATGCTCCTTTTTCTATATCATACATGATGTCTGGTGTTCACATGCCGATAGTGTTTAAACGTTGTCGGGAGTTTACATGCTACGGGTTTTTACTTTACAATTTTTTGTGCTTTCTTACTTTTTCCCACCAGTAATTCCTCATTTGTTCCGATCACCTTTTTCAACTCCATCTGAAGGCGCTTTATCTCCATCTCCTGATTATGAATGGTAGTGAGTAGCGCATTCAGTTCCTCGTTATCCACTGTGTCGGGGTACTGCGCTTTCACACGCCCGATGAAGTCGCTCAAAACGTTCATATAGTTATTGAAAGCATCATATGGTGACATGTAAGGGCTAAAGTGGCTTTCCCCGCTGCCATGATGTTTGGTGGACATATAGTAAAAGTGGTCGCTTGTCTGCAAATAAACCCAATCCTGCTTAAGCCTGCGATCTGTGCAGAGGCGTACACGTTCCCCTATCTTGTAAAGCGACTCCAATGCGCTCCGTTGAAGCTTATTGCCAGTCCATGAGCTAAGGTCACGCTCTTCATCTGCCCACGATATGGGATTTGGAACATCTATGGCTCCAATAGATTTGTTGTTGTCAATTGCTTCGCTGGGGGTGGCGAATCCAATTCCTCTTTCAAATGCAAACCTGGGCAGTGCTTTCATAAATTCAAAAATTCCTGTGTGCGATGGTTGCAAGTTGCCCAGTGTCTCGTAGTTCATAAACAGGTTAATCACCTTTTCTTCTGCTGGCGTAGAAGCAATCCAGGAGATGAATTTCTCGGCAGTCAGCGGATATTCATTCCAGCTGTAATTGGAAAATCTGTAAGCTATATCGTCACTGAAACGGCTGTTTTTGAGCAAGAGTTTCAGTTTGGGTTGAGAGGCTGAATGATATACATAGTTAGGGCTCTTCCAGCCGATAATATGCTTGGCTCCCTCAGTAATCATCTTGTGATACCCCATCTTGTATACCATTTCGGCTATTTCATCGGAGTATATAAGTTCCGTGTTACGGATAACGGTAGGTTTTTGATCAAAAAGCAGTTCTATTCGTTCCGAATGATTTTTCACCTGCAGCCGGAACTCCTCCGGATCGAAGAGGCTGGCGAGCGAATGGGCATATGTCTCAGTAAGGAATTCAACGTTCCCTGTCTTGCTGAGTTCACGAAATCCGTCAATTACTTCGGGAGCATACACCTCCAGCTGCTCAAGAGCTACTCCTGAAATAGAAAAAGCAATTTTAAATTTTCCTTTATATTGGTTCACCAGATCCAGCAGCATACGGTTTGCAGGAATGAATGAACGGGCGGCTATCTGCTGCAGAATATCTTCGTTTGCGTAGTCATCAAAATAGTAGTGATCTCTGCCGATATTGAAAAAACGATATCTTTTCAATCGGAACGGTTGGTGAACCTGGAAATAAAAGCAAATTGTCTTCATCGTTTCTTATTTGATTGTTTTTGATTCTCTCATGCTGGTTCTCAGATAAGGCTGTTGTATATTTCACGAACTTTTAAGCCGGCGTCTTCCCATTTGATATTGTCCACTTCAATTTTCCCCTCTACCTTCAGATGCTCTGCCATTGCAGGGTAGGTGCAGATAGAGTATATGGCGTCGGCCATTGCGTCAACATCCCAGTAATCGGTCTTGATAACGTTATTCAGTATTTCCGAACAACCCGACTGGTAAGAAATGATGCTAGGAACGTTGCACTGCATGGCTTCGAGCGGTGAAATACCGAACGGCTCCGATACTGAAGGCATCACATATACATCACTTGATTTAAGCATTTCATATACCTGTTTGCCGCGAAGGAATCCAGTGAAATGAAATTTATGGGCAATACCCCGGTCGGCAACCAGGCGAATCATCTGATCCATCATGTCGCCGCTGCCCGCCATCACAAAACGTATATGATCGGTTTTGCGAATGACCTGAGTGGCAGCATCAACGAAAAATTCAGGCCCCTTCTGCATTGTGATTCTCCCTAAGAATGTAACCACTTTTTCCGAGACGCCAGAGATTCTCTTAATTGCCTCTATCTCCGGGCTAAGCGGTTCTACGGCGTTATGCACGGTAGTCACCTTCCAGTGTGGCTGATGGTAATTTTCAATTACCGTACGCCTGGTCAGATTGCTCACGCAAATAATGTGATCGCAGTTATCCATACCATCCTTTTCAATGCCATAGACAATTGGATTGGGTTTGCCACGACTGCGGTCGAATTCGGTTGCATGTACGTGAATTACCAATGGTTTACCGGTAATGCTTTTAGAATGAAGTCCAGCGGGGTAGGTAAGCCAGTCGTGCGCATGAATAACATCGAAATCATATGAACGGGCTATGACACCTGCCACAATAGAGTAATTGTTGGTCTCTTCCAGAATATTGTTGGGATACCTGCCCGAGAACTCAATGCATCCTAAGTCGTTTGTGTTCAAATAGCTGAAATCGGCATAGATGTGATCCCTCATCCTGTAATATTCGGCAGGATCCATAAATTTCTCCAGTTTTGCCTGTGCCGTTTCCCACGATACATCACGCCATACGATGGGAGTATTGTTGGCACCTATTATCTTAATAAAGCTTTGATCTTCATCGCCCCATGGTTTGGGAATAACGAAAATGGTTTCCAGATCCTCCTGCCTGGCCATCCCTTTTGTGAGCCCGTAACTTGCAGTACCAAGTCCCCCCAGTATATGTGGCGGAAATTCCCAGCCAAACATTAATGCTTTCATTTCTCCAATATTTGTTATTTCCTGTTCCGGTTTATCCGTTAATAACTACACACCTTCTTTTTCTTTGTTGCAATAGACACTCATTATTGGTATGAATTCATAATTCGCTGTGCTCTGAGAAGCTCCGCAACACTCATCGCGAAAGAGTATCCACCATGGGCAATGAAAGGAGGGTTGGAATCGTAGAATTCAGATATGGAACCTATACAATCATTTTGCATCTCGTTTTCCATACCCACCATAATCCTGTCTGCAAGAAACAACCCGCTTTGCCGGAAGGTTTTCAAATATGCTTCAATATACGGGCCCAGCAGCCAGGGGAAAGCCATTCCGTTGAAATATGCTAATTTTTTCTCGTTCTCCGAACCTGTGTAATGAGGGCGGAACTTATCGCTTTTGGGTGTCAGTGAGCGTATTCCACATGTGGTCAACAACTCTTTGGTGACAAAATCTACTACCGATTTTTTTTGACTCCTTATCAGGGGGGAATATGGTAATGATACGGCAAAGATCATGTTGGGACGAACATCCGGATCTTTATAGGTGCCGTCAACAAAATCATAGAGGTAACCTGCCTTGTTGAAAAATATCCCAGTAAAGGAGTTGCCCGACAATCGGGCTGTTTCTTCCAAAGAGGCTGCAAGTTTATCTTTGCCAGTTTCGAGTGCCACCTCTTCTCCAAACTTAAGTGTGTTGTACCAAAGTGCATTAAATTCAACAAGATACCCCGATCTGGGTACGGCAGGATGCCCGTCAATTAAAGCATTCATCCAGCTTACGGCAACTTTTCGGCCATTTGTTGAGATTAGTCCCTCGTCGTTATGAAAAAACAGGTTTGGGTGTTTCCCGGAGATTATATAATCAATTATCTCAAACAGAAAATCACTGTATTTAGAAATAAACACCTCTTTATTTTCCAGCCAGAATTGCTGCAATGCCCAGGTTGCCCAAAGCAGCACATCAGGGTCCTCTATCTGTTTGAGAAAGCTTTTCGAAGGCTTATCCTCCATAAAATCTCTCAGATGAGGGATGGCAGAATCCATTATCTTTTCAAAATCCTTTGGCTTTTCTGTAGCAAGTGTGCAGCCAGGGAGTGCAATGAATTGGTCGCGTGCCCGCACTTTGAACCACGGATATCCGGCTAAAAGAAAGTATTCGTCGCTGTCGGGGATGTAATAAAATTGATGACTTGAGTTTTTAAGGCAGTTGAAAAAATTGGAACGCGGCGTACGTTTATAAATCTCGAAATCGAACTCTTTTATCAGGCTGGATGTGTCAACAAGAATATCTCCCGCAGAGAAGATTATTGTTTCACCTTTCGAAATTGACATCTCGAAGTACCCCGGTACGTACAGGTCTTCCTGAAAGGTATCGCCGCTTTGCAGGTCTTGCAAATATTCAATGTCACGGTACCAGTCGGGATGATAAATAAATTCAGGTTTTTTGTTAAACTGCATAAACAGTTCGGGGTATCCGGGATACATGCAAGTGCTGATGCCGTTTTCCACCTCGCGATACGACTTGTCCACACGGTCGTTTTCTCTCGTTAGCTGCGATGCGCGCCTGAATCCCAGGAACGGCCTGAAACGGATATTAGTCGGAGAGTGTGCATCAAGCAGTGTATATCTTATCATCAGCCGGTTCTCTTTTGATGAGAACATGATCTCTTTTGAAAGGACCACACCACCTACACGGTAAATGGTTTTCGGGACACTGTCGCTGTTGAACTCACGGATATATTTATGCCCTTTAGGACTGTAGTTGTCACCTGCATAACGATGAATTCCAAGGTTAAACTCGGCTCCGTGCTGAATTACGGTCTCATCGAAAGACGACAAGATTAGGTGGTTTTCATCGTCCAGATATGGTACTGGCATCACAAGCAAGCCCTGGTACTTGGTTGTGTTACACCCTGATATCGATGTATTGTGATAAGCTCCTTTTCTGTTTGTCCTTAATACGTTTCGGTATAAAGAGTACTCCAGGTTAATCATCAGGTCTTTGTCGAATTTCAGATAACTCATCGCCATGTTAAAAAGTAATGTATGTAAATGTTTTTCCCGTTAATTCCTGCGAAAGATAATGAAATTGGAATTATTACCCAAACAAAAAAAGAATAATTTCATCACATTTCACCGTTTTAAATAAGGTTCGACTCAGCAGCAGTGGCTGACTTATATGTGATATCACTGCAATGCAGTTATTTGGACTGATAACAACTGAATATGCTTTAAAAGGATTTGTTTGTATATTTGCGGCAAGAGAGTAATATAAACAACCTCATTGGCGGGTATCGAATGCAAATGAATATGAATAATCCCGACCGGTATTCTTTTGAAAGAAAGCGGATGCGTATCGCTTTTATACCTGCAGTTGTAGTAACTGCTATGTTGTGGCTGGCTTTTCTTATTGAACATACCGGAGCTTTGGGAGATAACATTTACAGATTTGCGATGTTGCCCAGGGAGATTAGCGGACTGAAAGGAATATTGTTTATGCCTCTCCTGCATTCATCTTTTTCTCATCTGCTCTCAAACACCCTTCCTCTTCTTATATTGATATGGTTTCTGTTCTATTTTTACAGTAATATTGCATTCGCAGCATTCGCCGTTCTATGGGTCTTAAGCGGGTCAATAACATGGGTAATCGGGCGGGAGTCATATCATGCGGGGGCTAGCGGATTGATATTCGGACTCCTTTTTTTTCTCTTTTTCAGCGGTATATTCAGAAAATATATTCCTCTTGTATCGGTCTCTCTTATTGTCGCTTTTATTTATGGTGGCATGGTATGGAGCATTTTCCCAATCACGGAAATTTTGGATGCCTCCATCTCGTGGGAAGGCCATCTTTCGGGTGCCATTAGCGGCCTCATTCTTTCAATAGTACTTCGCGGTGAGGGGCCGCAGAAGCCTGAGGTAATTTGGGAAGAAGATGATGAAGAGCCGCCTGGCGAAGATGGTTTGTCAAATTATCCTGGCGAAACGCAATGAATTCTATTCATTTTATATATTTTTGTAACCACAAATATTTATTTTAAACAGAATCTACACAAAAAAATTACCTCAAATGCCAAATAAGATCAGAGCTGCAGTCGTCGGTTATGGAAACATAGGGAAATATGTAGTGGAAGCACTTGAGTGCGCTCCAGATTTTGAAATAGCAGGCATCGTGCGTCGCGATGCCACTAATATACCTTCGGAACTGAGAGATTATAACGTTGTCTCTTCTATTGCGGAGCTGACTGATGTTAATGTTGCCATACTCTGTACCCCTACCCGGAGTGTGGTGAAATTCGCCAAAACATGTCTTGCGTTGGGAATTAATACAGTGGATAGTTTTGATATACATAGTGAGATATTGCATCTTCGTGATTCATTGCAGGAAACGGCAAAGAGCAACAACGCTGTTGCAGTTGTTTCGGCAGGATGGGACCCGGGGAGCGACTCCGTTGTGCGCACACTACTTGAAGCTCTTGCGCCAAGAGGTATCACATACACTAACTTTGGCCCGGGAATGAGCATGGGGCATACCGTAGCCGTGAAGGCTATTGATGGTGTAAAAGCTGCAATCTCTATGACGATACCTGCGGGGACAGGTGTACATCGCAGAATGGTATATATTGAACTGCAGGAAGGGTACGATTTCAAAACAGTTGCTCAGAAAATAAAAACAGACGATTATTTTGCTCATGATGAGACCCATGTTTTTCAGGTACAGGATGTGGAAGCACTTAAGGATATGGGCCATGGCGTATTGATGGAACGTAAAGGTGTTTCCGGAAATACACAAAACCAGCTTTTTAAGTTCGACATGCGCATTAACAATCCCGCCCTCACAGCTCAGGTACTTGTGGGGGCGGCGCGCGCCTCGCTGAGGAAACAGCCGGGAGCATATACTATGATAGAGATTCCTGTGGTTGATTTTTTACCTGGAGAAAAAGAGGCATGGATCAGTAAACTGGTTTAGAAAATAGCTTCCCCTGATTTATAGCTTCTAAAACAGTCTTTGTTCTCCCGGTAAACCGGAGAATCTGCTTTTTTTATTATCTTTGTCACAAATTCAATTCTGATGGACACATTACTCTCTGTAACCTGGAATGCAGATCCCACACTTTTCACCTTTTTAGGACGAGAAATAAGGTGGTACGGCCTTTTGTGGGTAATCGGCCTTATTGTAGCCGTTTATATCGTACAAAGAATATTCAAGCGAGAAGACCTTCCCGAAAAGTGGTTCGACTCGCTGTTTGTTTACATGATAGTTGGTATAATCGTTGGAGCACGACTCGGTCACTGTCTTTTCTACGAACCGAAATACTATCTTGCCAACCCCGTTGAGATGTTAAAGGTTTGGGAAGGGGGCCTGGCAAGCCACGGCGGAGTAATAGGCATTATCATTGCCGTGTGGCTCTACTCACGGAAAGTAACAAAGCTCAGTATGTTGTGGACATTCGACAGGGTGATGGTCCCCACTGGGTTTACCGCTGCGATGATTCGCATTGGAAACCTGATGAATCACGAGATTTATGGCGGACCTACCGATCAACCTTGGGGCTTTCGCTTCATTACCAACATCTATTATTGGATGCGGGGAGCTGAACCCGTTTATTCCGATCCTTCGCATCCCACACAGATTTACGAAGCATTGGCTTATCTTGTTGTATTCGGCATTACCATGTATTTATATTGGAATACAAGTGCCAAAGACAGGAAAGGGCTCATCACGGGTGTTGGGATCCTGTTCATTTTTCTTTTCCGCTTTTTTGTGGAATTTCTCAAGAATGTACAGGTCGATTCCGAAAATGCCATGCGTGAAAGTACAGGCCTGATCCTTGGGCAATGGTTGAGTATCCCCTTTATCATATGGGGCATATGGCTTATTTTTAGAGCCGTGAGGCGCCCGGCACAAGCGGCGGTTACTCCCAGACAGTCGGATATGGATAAACACAAACAGAAATACAAACCAAGAAAGAAATAAAAAAGTAGAAAACATAAATAATAGATCCAACCCAAAAAATCAAATTAAGAACAAACATTTATGTACAAACCGCTCGAAATAACGGAAGATATTTTTTATGTAGGTGTAAACGACCGTACCAAGCATCTTTTTGAAAACCTGTGGCCACTGCCTCACGGCGTGTCTTACAACTCTTATATTATTAACGATGATAAAACTGCTCTGATCGATACCGTAGATATCTGCTACTCCGATCAGTTCTTTCGTAAGATAGTATCGGTATTGGGAGATAAACCTGTCGACTATCTTATTGTAAACCATATGGAGCCCGACCATTCAGGATCTATTGTATGGCTTTTAACAAAATATCCCGGCATGAAGATCGTGGGAAACAAACGAACAGTAGAGATGCTCAAAGGATATTATGGAATCACCGCCAATGTTGTTACTGTGCAGGATCAGGAGAAGCTTAGCCTGGGAAAGAACACCCTACAGTTTCATCTTACACCCATGGTACACTGGCCTGAGACAATGATGACCTATGTGCCGGAAAGGAAAACATTATTCAGCGCCGATGCCTTTGGTACATTTGGTACTCTCGATGGTGGCGTGATCGATGCACAGCTTTGTCCGGAAAGATACTGGGATGAAATGATCCGTTACTATTCCAATATAGTGGGTAAATTTGGTTCTCCTGTACAGACTGCTCTGAAAAAACTAAATGGAATAGGTCTTGATATTATCTGTTCCACACACGGTCCCGTATGGACCAAAAAAGAGAACATCTCGAAGGTTGTTGGCATCTATGATAAACTGAGCAGGTATGAAGCCGATAACGGGCTTGTGATTGCTTACGGCAGCATGTACGGAAACACCGCAGAGCTTGCCGAGATTATCGCGGAAGAGGCGGCTGTGAACGGCGTAAGAAATATTGTTATGCACAATGTGTCGAAAAGCCACCTGTCCGATATTATACGCGATGCGTTTAAATACAGGGGACTTATTATCGGATCGCCCACCTATAACAATAAACTCTATACAGGCGTGGAGAGCCTTCTCTCAGCACTGCAGAACAGGTTTCTGAAAAACCGTTTCTTCGGTTGCTTTGGCAGCTTCACATGGGCTGATGCATCTGCTAAACAGTTTTCTTTATTTGCTGAACAGATGGAATTTGAAATTGTCGCTGATCCTGTGGTTATGAAGCAGGCGATGCTGGCAGAGGTGGAGGAAAAAGCCCGTGGCCTGGGACGTGCCATGGCCCTGAAACTGATGTCCGGAGCAGATGTAACACCAAATATATCTACTGTTTGTCACTAAAATTTAATATGAAAATATGAGACTTATTATTCAACCCGATGCCGGTCAAATGGCTCAATGGACAGCAAACTACATTGCTGCAAAGATCAATAAGGCAAAGCCTACTGAAAAGAATCCTTTTAAACTGGGGTTGCCCACCGGTTCATCACCATTAGAAACCTACAAATCGTTGATCAAACTTTATGAGGCAGGTGTAGTGTCGTTTGAGAACGTCATTACGTTCAACATGGATGAATATATCGGCTTGGCGGCTGATCATCCGCAAAGTTACCATACGTTTATGTGGAACAATTTTTTCAGCCATATTGATATCAGAAAAGAAAATGTGCATATCCTCAATGGTATGGCAGAAGATCCGGAAGCCGAATGTGCAGCATACGAAAAGACTATTGCCGATGTTGGAGGAATTGATCTTTTTCTTGGAGGAATAGGGCCTGACGGCCACATAGCTTTTAACGAGCCGGGCTCCTCGCTCAGTTCTAGAACAAGAATAAAAACGCTTACCACCGATACGGTGATCGCCAACTCCCGCTTTTTTGATAATGATGTAAACAAGGTGCCTAAAACGGCTTTGACAGTCGGTGTGGGAACTGTATTGGATGCCAGGGAGGTGCTCATACTGGTCAATGGCCATCATAAAGCCAGGGCATTGTATCACGCTGTGGAAGGCCCTATCACCCAGATGTGGACAATAAGTGCTCTGCAGTTGCATCAGAAGGGAATTATTGTTTGCGATTATGATGCCTGCGCTGAGCTGAAAGTAGGTACCTATAAATATTTTCTTGATATAGAGCACGACAACTTGAATCCCGATTCACTGTTATAAAACAGTGATTGATAAACAGTCGTCGTGAAATATCGGAAGAGTTTCGAATTGATTAAGTATAAAAGTTAATTGTTTTAAGATTATCCAAAGCGCATAATACCGATGCGTATGATCCGTCAGGCCAACTCCTGCAAAGAAATATTTATTGCGGCCTGCCGGATTTTTTTATTTTTTTCTTGTCTGCGTACTAAACCTGTTCAATTTTGCCCAGTTTAACATAGAAGATATATCCCTTTACATTACTGTACCCCATTTCTTTTATGGTTTTAACGTATTGCCTTACCTGACGGATGTATTGCGGGCTTTCAAGTTCGCCGAATTTATAGTCGGCTACAATCACCTCGCCGTTGCCCAGCATTACCCTGTCGGGGCGCCTGAATCCGATGCGAGGATGCAGTACCTGTACCTCATTGAGCACGGTGTAACTGCCGCTGTACCAATCTGCAATATCTGGAAGTGACAAGAATTCTGTCATTTCGCGTATAGCGCTTTCCCTGTCACGTTCATTTAGCTCTCCTTCCGAGATCTTTTTTTCTACTGCAATTGGAATATCGGAAAATGTTTTTACATTGCTTATAACATCGTGCATCAGCTTGCCGTAATCGCGGCTACCATCGCCGGAGAAGAACCCTGTAGAGTTGAGGCGCATCTTTAGGCGGTTGTCGAAAGGCACAGACCGCCATTCGCCTGTAGTATATGTCATAACCGCTTTCTCTTCATCTTCTTTTATTATAACGTCAGCTTGTCCTAACACGAAAGACGATTCGTTCTCATCTTCAGTAAAGTAATCATCAAGTAATATCTCTCCTTTTTCAGAATTATGTGGAATAGATTTATCAGTTATGGTTCGCCAAAGCAGATCGGCAACATTGGATATGGTTCCTGGTTTTTTGGGGATGGGCGCAAAAACTATCAGGCGATGTTTTGCACGGGTAAATGCGACGTAGAGCAGGTTCAGATTGTCGATATATGACATACGTCTTTCTTCCAGATAGTCATCTCTGAAAATGGTCCCCGAGAGCCCTTTACTGTATTGGAGAGGTGCTACTCCAAGCTTATTGAACGGTGCCACATTGGGTTTACACCATATGATATTGGTGTGATGTTGATTGTGATCCACATCCCAGTTTACAAACGGCATTATGACTGCTCCAAATCCCAATCCCTTTGATTTATGTATTGTGATCAAGCGGATTGCATCCTGTCCCTCGGGTGAAAAAAGAGCTTTTTTGTAACCTTCTTCATCCCACCAATCGAGAAAATTATTCAAGTCTGCAGGGCTGTTGGTACAGAATTTGAGGGTAATATCCAAAAATGCCTGTATGTAAGCATTTTCTTTCATGTTGAGCGAGCCGTTATTAAGCGAGAAAAAACGTTCAACCATGTTATACAAAGGAAGAGAAGCCAGCCTGTTGATATGAATTTTCAGCTCATCGGGAAAATCTCCGGAAGCCTCTTCACTAAATTTACGTATCGCTTCGCCTGGGGTGCAGTTCATGCTGAACCGGAAATATTCATACACCGCCATCATAAGACAGCCTTTATCTTTCGTGTTTCTTAAGTAGCGCATCAGCGCGATGACCGCTTTGATACTTTGTGCGTTACCTATTATCAGCGCTTCGTTTGATATGATATCGTACCGGTATGGTGATTCAGGGTGCTGTTCCCTGTAAGTGAGCAATGTTTCAGCTACCTGTACAGCTTCATGATTCCGCCGTACCACAACGGCGATATCCTTAAGTGCGAAGCCCTGATCCTGCAACGACTCAATCTCGTGCGGCAACCGTTCCAGTGCTTCAGCTTTCCAGTCAGTTTCCTTATCATCTTTCAGGAAGGTGATCTTCGCCTGTCCTTCGCCCTCCGGTTTTTGTGGAGGAATATGTTGAAATGCATCGGCATATGCATGAGCAATCATCAAATCGCCTGATGGGCCCGGGTTATTATCCTGTTCCGTTTCCACCGACATGTTAAAATCACTCTGAAGAATTAATGGTGATTTAGAGAAAAAAGCGTTGTTGAACTGTACCAGGCAAGCATCGCTGCGCCAGTTGGTATCCAATATATGTTTCTGGATATTCTCCGGATGAAAATCATCGTCTACCTGTTCCTCTAACAGCCGCCAGTCTGAATTGCGAAACCTGTAGATGCTCTGTTTCACATCGCCCACTATAAGATTAAAATTACCCGATGCAAGGCTCTCGCCAATAAGCGGCTTAAAATTCTGCCACTGCATAACAGATGTGTCCTGAAACTCGTCTATCATATAATGGTTGATCCGCGTACCGGTTTTTTCATAGATAAATGGCGAATCAGTTCCGGCAATGATATTGTTCAGCAATTCAGTAGTGTCTGAAAGGAACAGCGTGTTAGTCTCCTGTTGATGCTTATTCAGCCGTGTTTTGATATCATTAAGTATACCAAGGGTATAGAAATTACGCAGAAGGTGTTTTGCCGTCTGGTATTCCCGGTCGTTTTCAGACAGATATATTATATCTTTCACACACTCATTCAATCCGGAATCGTAGGCCGATCTTATGTCGGCCTCTTTTTCACTGTTGCTAAACCAAAGGTCGATGTTGTCTGCAAGTGCTATTAGCCGTTTTGAAGGTTTCTCCACAATTCCGTTAGCCAGCTTCACAAACAGCATGAAGCCGGAATTTCTTTTATGTTTGAAGTCATCGTATCCCAGGCCGTATTGCTCCATGACAGAGAGCGCTCTTATGCCAATCGATCTCAACTCGTTCTCGTAGCTTTTTACAATACGGACAAGCATTTGTTTGTACACTTCGAGTTGACCTTTGTCACAGATTGTCTCCATCTCTTTGTCGGAGAGCGATTTATAAGTCTCGTTAAACAGTTGTCTTGCCAGCTCCAGCACCTGTTGGCCTATTTTCCAGCTTCTTCCCTCTTCAATGCGGTTTTGCATAAACCGCAACAACCAGTCGGCAAGAGCTTTGTTTTCCGGTTTATCCAGTTCCGAGAGCATCAGGTCTACAGCCTCCATAAGGAGTGACGTTTCATTCACCTCTATATTGTATCCGCCACCCAGTCCAATCTCACGCGTGAAAGCACGCATGGTCTGCTGAAAAAAATGGTCGATAGTACTGATTGAGAAAGCTGAGTAGTCGTGGAGAATTGTTTCTAAAATAACCTTTGCCTGTTTTCGAACACTAATTTCACTCATCGAAAAATCACTCATCAGCTCTTTCAGGTAGGTAGATTTTTTCCCCGATGCCAGCCGGTGCAGTTCTTCAACGATTCGTGATTTCATCTCATCAGTCGCCTTATTAGTAAAGGTAACCGCCAGAATATGCCTGTAGTTGTTTGTCCCGGAGTAGAGCAGACGGAGGTATTCACCTGTCAGGCGGTGCGTTTTCCCCGATCCTGCTGATGCTTTGATTACATGTACCGAGGGCCGGTCAGATGATACGTGATCCTGCATATCCCTCTTTTTGCAAAATTCCCAGTACCTTCTCGCGATGATCGCCCTGGATAATGATCTCTCCCTCCTTGGCTGAACCGCCTACCCCGCATTTTATCTTCAGCATCTTCCCAAGCTCCTGCAGGTCCTCTTCAGTTCCGGTGAATCCGGTTATAAGCGTTACAGCCTTTCCTTTGCGGTTACGCTTATCGAGGCTGACACGCAGCATCTGTTTTTCCTTTGGCAGTGTCTCTTCATACTCCTGTCCCTCCTTCATGTAGTGGTAATCGGGGTTGGTAGAATAGACAATGTCAAGTCTCTTTTTCCAGTCATTCATGTTGTTAAGGAATTTATCTGTTACAGCAGACTATGGCGCATACAAAATATCGCATTATAAGTCTTAGACACGAAGATATATTTTTCCCGGTTTATGAGAAAAAAAAACATCATCTTTAACTATGTTTCACCTCTATCGACTCAATCACGTTTATTATATAATCGCCCATACGCTCACATTCCGAGACTATATCCATATAGAAGACACCATTCTGATAGGAATAAATATTTTGGTTTACATTGTCCAGATTCTCACGTTTAAGATTGTTCCGTTTTTCATTTATAATTTTCTCCATCTGCTTGCTGTTTAACAGATCTGATTCAGATATTTTTTTATTCTTCAGCATTGCCTGCATATTTTCGTGAGCCTTGTCAAGCAAGTTGTACATTGAATTGATATTATCAATAATGATATCTTCAAAAACAACGTCTGCTTCCATTTTCCGTTTTAAGTGCCTGGCAATATTACAACTGGAGTCGGCTATACTTTCTATCTCAGTCACAGCGCGGAGTATTGAACGTACATGCTCCCTGCTTTGATTACTCAGCCTTCCTTCTGAAACTTTGTTCAGATACAAGCCTATCTCAACCTCCATCTGGTCACAAATATTTTCATACTTCTCCGTGCGGTTGTAAAGTTTAAGGAACTTTTTGTCATTATGACTCATATTGGTCATTTTTTTCACAAAACCAAACATCTTTCTTGCACGGTAAGCATAAACCTCTACCTCTTTTTCAGCCTGAATAATTGAAAGTTCGGCTGTAGAGGACATGCCAGTAGATATATATTTCAGTATGAACTCCTCATCTTCCTCCTCTCCGCTCTTCGGCTTTATAAGGGTGAGACAAATTTTTTCATACAATTTTACAAACCAGATCATGATTGAAACATTACAAATATTGAACATCGTGTGAAACAGCGATAATCCATATGATGTAGCAGCCTGGAAGCTGAGATATTTGTCGTGGAGTGATGCAAGTTCAGGTGAAAGTTCCGATTTTGGGAGGTTAGTTACCTGTGCGTATTGTTCCGGTGTTAGCGAGGCGATAAATGATGGCAATTCAGATGGGTGGACAGATGAAAAGTTAGCAACAATACTATCTACCATATTCACAAAAAACTTGAATATGAACAGCATCCAGATAACCCCCAGCACATTGAACATGAAATGTGCAAAAGCAGCTCTTTTAGCGGAGATGTTTGCCGGAATGGCTGCAAGGTTGGCAGTAATAGTGGTCCCAATATTTTCCCCCATAATCATTGCTGCAGCACTTGGGAAATCTATCCATCCTTTTACCGCCATAATCAGGGTAAGTGCTACTGTAGCACTGGAAGATTGAACAACGATGGTTAGTATACTTCCAACCAGCAGGAAAAATAGAGTAGAGACGATCCCCATGTCTGTGAAATTTTGCACAAACGACAAAACTTCAGGATCGTTTTGGAGGTCGGGCATGGAATCTTTCAAAAAATCCAGTCCCATAAAAAGAAAGGCAAATCCAAAAATGAATTCGCCCAGAGATTTGTTCTTGCTCTTTGAAGAAAAAATGAGAGGAAGTGCAATACCCATTAACGGAATAGACAAAGCACTTATTGAGAACTTCCCGAAACCGAAAAATGATATCATCCATGCTGTGACTGTGGTCCCTATGTTGGCTCCCATTATCACGCCAATGGATTGAATCAGGCTCAGCAAGCCTGCATTAACAAAACTCACAACCATAACAGTTGTAGCAGATGAGGATTGGATGAGCGCTGTGATAAGCATCCCGGTAAGGACCCCCATCAGACGGTTTTTCGTCATCGCGGACAAAACATTTCTGAGCTTATTGCCTGCAAGCTTTTGCAGACCTTCGCTCATGATCTTCATCCCATACAGAAACAGGGCCAATGCCCCTACAAGCCTTAAAAAATCGAATAAACTGTAGTCCATGTTCAGAAAATAGCGTATATTAGCGTGCAAATATAGAAAAAATAAATCTATTTGGGAATTAATGTGAAAATTAGAAATCAACATTATGAATGAAACCGTTCGTGTTCACTGTATAAACACTAATGATTACAAGAATGTGAAAATTGGTTCATCGTTGGAAGAACTAATTGATGTTTTTGAGGTTGAATCGCCTTATTTAATTGCGAATGCAAAAGTCAACAACAAAACAGAATCTCTTTCCTACCGTGTTTTTCGCCCTAAAACAGTAGAATTTGTCGATTTAAGTAATTCATCGGCTATGCGCACCTATGTGCGTTCACTCTGTTTTATATTGGCAAAGGCGGTTGATGATTTGTTACCCAACGCCGAAATGTATATTGAACATGCTGTTGCGAAAGGATATTATTTTCAGATAGAGGCTGGAGTGCCGGTAGGCAAACCCGAGCTTGATGCTATACGTAAAAGGATGCGGGAGATAGTGGAGGCCGATATCCCCTTTGTTCAGGTGGAGAAGGAGACGCCTGAAGTGGTACAGCTTTTCCGTGATTTGGGTATGGAGGGAAAGGCAAGATTGCTGGAAACAGCAGATATGTTGTATGCTCGTTATTCGATGCTTGATAATTACATCGACTATTTTTACGGGTGCCTTACACCATCGACCGGTTATATAACCATGTTCGATATTCAGCCCTATAACGGAGGTTATCTTTTGAGGGTGCCAAACCGTGAAAACCCTGTAGAGCTTGAGCCCGAAATTCAACAAGATAAGTTGCTGAATGTGTATCGCGAGCATCTGAAGTTTCTTAAGATAAGCCGTCTTGATAACGTGGGTGATCTGAACATGGCAAAACGTGGCGATCGCATGTCGGAAGTTATTCAGGTGGCCGAGGCATATCAGGCGAAACAGATTGCCGGGATAGCAGAAGAGATAACAAACCGTTTCAGGGAAGGTGTGCGTGTGGTGCTGATATCTGGGCCCTCATCATCGGGAAAGACCACTTTCTGTAAAAGGCTTGAGATACAACTTCTTGTGAATCTTCTTAGGCCCGTTGGCATCTCGCTCGATGATTATTTTGTTGACAGGGACAAAACTCCCCTCGATGAGAATGGAGAGAAAGACTACGAGTCGCTTTATGCACTCGATCTGGAACTCTTCGAAGAGCATATGCTCGCACTTATGCGGGGTGAGGAGGTTGAACTGCCTTTTTATAATTTCGTCACCGGTAAAAGGGAGTTCAGAAAGAACTATCTAAAGATGGATGAAAACAGCCTTCTTATCGTCGAGGGCATTCATGGACTTAATCCGGAACTTACGGCACACATACCAGCCGAAAAGAAATTCATGGTGTATGTGTCGGCTCTGACAACTATCTCACTCGACGAGCACAACTGGATACCTGCTTCCGACAACCGGCTCATACGCCGTATTGTGCGTGATTACCGCTATCGCGGTTATTCAGCGGAACAAACAATATCTCGGTGGGACAGCGTACGCCGTGGTGAAGAAAAATGGATTTTCCCTTTTCAGGAGAATGCAGATGTGATGTTCAATTCCGCAATGATATATGAACTGGCCGCCATCCGCCGCCATGTTGAACCAATTCTCATGCGTGTACCACGTACAGTACCAGAGTATTCAGAAGCTTACCGGCTGCTCAAATTTTTGAACTATTTCAATTATATCACCGATCGTGAACTACCGCCTACCTCGCTTCTAAGGGAGTTTTTAGGGGGAAGCAGCTTCCGGTATTGATGTTAGTTGTTTTCGTGTTGTGGTTTGTTTATCCGTAAGTTCAAAGCATAGCATCCCGCAGCATTCTTCACACTCGTTATTATATGAATGATATCATTTGCGCTATATCCACTCCTCCCGGCATGGGAGCCATTGCCATAGTCCGTCTTTCCGGAAAGGGGAGCATTGCCCTTGCCGATACCGTTTTTATCTCTCCCTCAGGAAACAGGCTTGCAGAGGCACCTGCCAATACAGTACATTTCGGGCGGATACAGTCTGACGGTGAAGTGCTTGATGAAGTGCTTGTAACGGTTTTTCATGCTCCGCACTCCTTCACAGGGGAGGATAGTGTGGAGATATCCTGTCATGGCTCGATATATATTCAACAGAAGATAGTGGAGTTGCTTTTTAGCAAAGGGGCGCGAATGGCACTTGCAGGTGAGTTTACACGCCGTGCTTTTCGCAACGGGAAGTTTGATCTGAGCCAGGCTGAGGCAGTGGCTGACCTGATTTCATCCACATCAAGGGCATCGCACAGGGTGGCCATGAACCAGATGCGTGGTGGTTTCGCTCAAAAGCTTGCCGATCTGCGAGATAAATTGCTGCAGTTTGTTTCACTGATTGAGCTGGAACTCGATTTTTCAGAGGAGGATGTTGAGTTTGCCAACCGTGATAAGCTTTATGAGCTCACCAAAGAGATTGAAAGGGAAATCAATCGGCTGGCCGGCTCTTTCCAGCTTGGTAACGCTATCAAGAGCGGTATCCCCGTTGCAATCATCGGGGAGACCAATGCAGGCAAATCTACCCTGCTCAATTTGCTGCTTAACGAAGAGAAAGCAATCGTTAGCGATATCCATGGTACCACACGCGATGTAATTGAGGATACCATGAACATAGGAGGAGTCCTGTTCAGATTTATTGACACCGCTGGTATCCGGCAAACCTCCGACGCTATTGAAACGATGGGTATTGAACGTACGTTCCGAAAGATAGAACAGGCATCCATAGTTTTGTGGATGATAGACCTTACAACACCACATGAAAAGATCGCAGCGCTGGCAACATCCATTATACCGAAGCTGAAAGACAAGCATGTGATCCTGCTGTTTAACAAAGCCGATTTAATTCCGGATGATCAACTTGACGAATTCGGGACTATCCTTCCTGAAGTAGAGGGCGAAAGGCTCTTTATTTCAGCGAAAGCTAACTACAATACCGATCGTCTTCAGGAACTGCTGGTAAAAGCTTTTGCTATACCTTCTATTGGCGAAGATGATGTGATTGTCACCAATCTCCGTCATTATGAGGCCTTGAGCAAAGCACTGGAGGCTATTCGCCGTGTAAAGCATGGGCTTGAAACCGGTATTACCCACGACTTTATTTCACAGGATATCCGTGAGTGCATGTTTTTCCTTGGCGAAATTACCGGGCAGATCTCCACCGATGAAATTCTGGGCAACATCTTCTCCAAGTTTTGTATAGGAAAATAAGATTAATTGTTTGATTATTAGCTAATTAAGTAGATATATAACGCAAATTATTATCCACAAATCAATTAGAGTATTTTCTCTTGTTTTCGTTTGTTATCAGCATTTTCCGTGCATTTGCATAAATTTTACTGAATTTTGTCCCCTCATTTGTCCCCGAAAGTAGATGCGAGGGACAAATTCTTGTCCACCAAGCCGATTCAGCCATTGATTCCTATAAACTAAAATTAACTAAAATAAAATTATAGTAAACATCATTTCATAAAACAGTTTGGAATATTTATCTGCGTTTGCAGATGAATACTATAACATTGACATACAATGGTATACAATAAGCATATATTATGGCTAAAGTTACAACAGATGGTACTTTGGTTAGAATGTTCTAAAAATCGGTATGCTCGTTCTTGCGCCATGCCTCCATATTCATGAAAGCTGATACGCGGTTGGTTTCCTCGCCGTTCTTCTCCTGACGGCCTACTGCTTACAAAGGTGACGTGTCGCTTACAATGGCGAAGGTATCTAACGACGTGTCGATATACAAGAGTGGAAGCATCATTTCTATAACAGGACTGGAGCAAGTGAGCATACTGCGCAACTTGCTTTCGCAGTGTTTTTGGTAAAACAGCTATGGCAACGTCTGAAAGCTGAGCGTAAATGAGTTTTTGCAGTCAAAGGAGAAAAGAGTCTGCAAGCCCATAGCCAACAGACTCTCTCTTGTTTATTCACAGATGACAACGTCATCCTTGTACTCTGTCACTTCCTTGCCGTTGATGAGTTGGATAATGACCTCACTGCCCAAGTCCTCGACAATCGTTTCCTCTGTCTGACCTCTTTGGGGAAGAAGTCGCTCTCGTCATGCACATAGAATATGCCGCAACCTGGTTCAATCTCTCGCCAACTGATGGAAAGTTTGTTGCCAAGTTCCTTGTTCACCTCTTCAAAGAACAAGTCGCAGGAAGACCACGCACTTTCGGTGTCAAAGGACAATAGTGCACAATCGTATTCCACGCTCTTGTCATAATCTGCTCAATAGATATTTCCCCTTACCGAGATGCCTTTCTTCTCGTAGTCGATACGATAGTGTTCTGCCAAGCGATACAGATACACATCCTTACTATTCACCTCCAAATCTTGGAGTGTCTTCCAAAGATCTGCCACGGCTCTTCGTTAGCCTGTCACCTTGTACTGAGTGTCGCAAATGTTAGCCATAAGATAAAATTTTTATTTTCTTCCCTTATGTAGAACCAACTACCATCGGGATTGATTAAAGAATTAGTTGCCCCAAAAGCTGTTATGGCTCATCATGGCAAGGTTTTGCCGTCAAATACTACCTCTGACACAGTCAGAGCGTGGAGATTTTGCGGACAAACCACAGGCACCGACCTTGCAGGATGAATGCCACAACAGGTACCTTTGCAACACAATTCTTATCAAAGCCCGATAGGTTGTGTGATTAATCTACAAAACAGGGAGTAAAGCGTATAAATTGCCTTCAAAATAAAGGAATACTATATAAACTAGAAAAATTATCAACTAAAACATGGTGGTTTCGAGAAAAGATTATACCTTTGCAGTTGATATTTACTCTATAATATAAATTATGAATTTAGTTACAGGTTCAAAGATAAACCAATTATTGATGAATACTGACCAAAATGGACTGATATTCTCTGCGTGGCTCAAGACACAGGGATATTCAGACCAGTTGCAAAAACAGTATCGCGACTCGGGATGGCTCACATCGCTATCTCAAGGTGTGATGTATAGAACTGGCAGCAAATTATCAGCTTACTCTGCGTTGGCAACCTGTAACCTGCAAACCGGTGCAAAATATCGTATAGCAGCTCACTCTGCACTGGAGTATGCGGGATTCAATCACTATGTGCCTATGGGGAAGCCAACGTTGTCAGTAGCACTCAGTCCTACGAAGAAACGTCCTATGTGGATGAAGGACGAAATGTTTGATGTGATATTCCGTCCTTTCTATACAGAGGTATTCCCCACTCCAGAAGTCATACTTAAAGAGGAGGAGCATGGCGTACTGTATGTATCTGCTCCCGAACAGGCTTTCTTGGAATGTCTGCTGCTTGCCCCAAAATTCTATGATTATATGGATTTGTATTATATCATGGAGCAGCTTACAACATTGAGAAGTGACGTAATTCAGCGATTGCTTGAAAGCGTAAAGAACTTCAGCATCAAGAGAATGTTCCTATACATGGCGGAGAAACCAGGTCACTACTGGTTTGAAGAGCTTGACCTTGAAAAGATAAATATAGGAACATCAAAGATACAACTGGTTCCCGATGGTACCTATAGTTCAAAGTATATGATAACCATACCTAAAGCATTGAACAGCTATGAAGGATAGATACAAGAAACAAGTGTTATTGCTCATACGCATTATGCCATCGGTTTATAAGATTAAAGAGTTTGCTGTGCATGGAGGAACTGCTATTAACCTGTTCCACAAAAACATGCCTCGTTACAGCGTTGATATTGACCTCACATATATCTCTTTAGCAGACAGAGAATCGAGTCTGAAGTCTATCAATCAGAGATTGCTTGAGGTAAAGAACAGCATAGAAAAGAGTATTCCCGGCATTATGGTGAAGCATAAACCTGAAGTCTGGAAATTGCTCTGTACGCTCGGTGATGCCACGGTCAAGATAGAAGTCAATGGAACAAAACGAGGTGTCATAGGCAACCCTGTGGATTTACCCCTTTGCGAGAAAGCGCGAAATGAGTTCAACATGGGATGTAAGGCTCGCACAGTATCATTCAGCCAATTATATGGTGGCAAGATAACAGCTGCACTCAGCCGTCAGCATCCTCGTGATTTGTTCGACTGCAAATATATGGAGATAGACACCTTTGAAGAGGTGAAGGACGGCTTCCTTTTGTGCTTGCTTGGAAGCGACAAACCGATAGTTGAATCGCTTCAGCCAAATGCTGTTGATCAGACAGAAGCACTGGAGAACCAATTTGAGGGCATGACCAACATCCCTTTCAGTTATATCGACTACAAGGAAGCCAGAGAAAATCTACTTGAATTAGTAAACGGCAATCTGTGTAATACAGATAAAGAGTTCCTTCTATCCTTTGAGTCTGGTTTGCCGGATTGGGGTAAGTGCTCAGCAGGAGACTTATCAGCATATCCTTCCGTGCAATGGAAACTGCTTAACATCGGAAAACTAAAAAAGAGCAATCCGAAGAAATTTGAAGATGGTATAGCAAAACTGAAAGAGTGTTTAAGGCTATAACGATATATGCCGACAAAAGAAAAAATGATGTTCATTGCCATAGAGCAGAGTTTTTCTCTTTTTAAGTCAAAAGCAGTTTACGTCACTCAAAAAACGGAGTTTCCTGACTCTTGTTTGTAGATAGTAGGCTTATCTTTATAAGATTTTTGTCCCCCATTTGTCCCCCGCATATTTGAGACAGTTTTATAATAACTGATATTCAAAAACTTACGAGCAAGAAATAAGTATTGCTTGGGGTAAATAGATGTTCTGCATCGGAAAGTAACCAGGATACAAGATTTTTTGAGAATAAATAGTTAAATTGAATTATATTTCGTATCATTGTAGTCAGGTTTAGGCTGACAATTTGCTTATGCAGGAAAAGAATATATCTTCACAATCAGGTAAACTCTTGAGTTATTTTCATAACCGGGGAATTCGATGTTTTAACTTCACCGATGCTTACCAGGCCATGTCCGAGATGAAACACGGCACGGTAAGAGAATTGTTGAGTGATATGACAAGAAGAGGGTTGTTGATGCGCTTGAAACAGGGTGTATATTACATCATACCCTACGAAGCCGATTCAAACACCTTTATGCCTGAATGGCATGTAATTGCACAATACCTTGTGAACGACGCCGATTATTACATTGGCTATTATTCCGCCTTACACATTCACAACCTGATTACCCAGCCTTCGCTGAAAGAACAAATCGTGGTATCCAGGCAAATACGCCCTTCGGTACTAATGATAAAAGATATTCCCTTTCAGTTTATCTACCATAACACCATGCATTTTTTTGGAACAAAAAAAGTGTGGATCGACAGTTTTCACAAAGTAAATTGTTCAGATGTCGAAAAAACGATTATAGACTGTTTGTACAGACCCGATTATGCCGGAGGGATTGTAGAAATAGCCAGAGCTATACATCAGTCAAAAGATTCACTTCGGTTTGATACGCTTCTGGATTACTCAAAACGATTCAATAGCCCGGCTGTCATCAAACGACTGGGCTTTTTATTGGAAATGCTCAACATAGAACATCCCATCATTAATGATTTGCTACAATTAAGAACCACAGCTTATGTTTTGCTGGATCCCGAATTACCGTCAAATGGAAAATATACAGATCGTTGGCGGATACGCATAAATATTGATGTTGAAACCCTTATATCCGCCATTTATCAATGATTCTGCCTGACGAAATACAAAGAAAAGCCTCTTCTGCAGGAGTCAGAGACCAGCAGATTGAAAAATATTGAAATAACATACGCACAATGGAAAAATTAACACAGGAAACCGTGAACTTTACGGAGAAAAATATCGACAGGATAGCCGCTCTTTTCCCGAGCGCCATTACCGAGACCAAAGATGCCGATGGCAAACTGAAACGCGTCGTGAACTTCCATCAGTTGAGGCAGTTGCTCTCCGATGAGGTGGTCGATGGTGAAGAATGCTACGAGTTCACCTGGGTGGGGAAGAAGCAATCCATCATTGAGGGGAACCGTCCCATCCGGAAGACGTTGCGCCCATCAAAAGAGGAAAGTAAGAACTGGGAGACTACCGAGAATCTCTATATTGAAGGCGATAACCTCGATGTGTTAAAGCTCCTGCAAAACTCCTACCTGAACAAGGTGAAGATGATCTATATCGATCCCCCCTACAATACCGGGAACGATTTTATATACCGCGACAACTTCAAGGTCTCGAAAGAGGATTACGAGGAAGAGTTGGGGCTATTCGATGAGGAAGAAAACCGGCTGTTCAAAAACACCGAGACCAACGGACGCTATCATTCCGATTGGTGCAGCATGATGTACCCCCGTCTGCAATTAGCCCGTAACCTGCTCACCGATGACGGTGTGATTTTTATCTCGATTGATGATAATGAAGTGCACAATCTTCGGAAGATATGTGATGAAGTGTTTGGGGAAGAGCATTTTGTAGCCACATTTCCTTGGAGAAAAAGAACTGCAAAGTCTGATGTTCCTTTTGGTGTGTCACAGGATCATGAGTGGATTTTATGTTTTGGAAAGAGTGGCTTTATTGCCAATATTGAGGGAGGAACAAGAAAATATTATCATACAAATGATTTACCTAATAGACCTTGGCGAATACACGATTTAACGACCCAAAGAAGTGCTTCAGAAAGACCAAATAGTTTTTTCACTATTGTAAATCCAAAAACAGGAGAAGAATTTCCTGCGAGTCCCATAAGGACATGGGCTATGACAAAGGATACATTTAAGGATTATTACGACGAAAATCGTATTGTTTTTCCAGGTGACTATGATTTTCTAAACATATCAAAACCAGCCTTTAGATATTTCAAGGATGATGATATAAAGAAAGTCGGAGAAATGTTTGGGTATGTTCCAGTAAGTACGTTTTTACCTCAGGAGGTTGGAATGAGTCAAGATGGTACTAAAGATTTTGGCGATCTATTTAATAGTAAAATTTTCTCATATCCAAAACCAGTATTGCTTCTGAGTTATTTGATTAAAGTTACAACAAATTTCACAAAAAATGCAATTATCCTTGATTTCTTCTCCGGCTCCGCCACTACCGCCCATGCTGTCATGCAACTCAATGCGGAAGATGGTGGTAACCGAAAGTTCATCATGGTGCAGCTGCCGGAAGAGACCGATCCCAAATCAGAGGCTTACAAGGCGGGGTACAAGAACATCTGCGAGATCGGGAAAGAGCGTATCCGCAGGGCAGGAAAGAAAATTGAAGAAGAACTTAAGGCAAAATCAACCAAAAGTGATTTATTTGAAGGCGATAAAGAAGTAAAAATGGTTGACACCGGTTTCCGGGTACTGAAAGTGGACAGCACCAATATGAAGGATGTCTATTTCAGTCCCTCTCAATATAACCAGCAGATGCTTCTGGACCTGGAAAGCAACATCAAGGATGACCGTACCGATATCGACCTGCTGTATGGGGTTCTTCTCGAATGGGGTGTGTCGCTATCATTACCGCACATCACCGATAAGATCGACGGAAAGGATGTGCATTTTGTGAATGATACCGATCTGGTGGCCTGCTTTGAAGAGCATGTGCCGGAAGAGGTGATCCGGGAGATTGCCAGACGGAAACCGTTGCGGGTGGTGTTCCGCGACAGCTCGTTCCGCAACAGTCCGGACAAGATCAACGTGACTGAGATATTCAAAACACTTTCTCCTGAAACAACCATTAAAGTGATTTAGATCAACAACTTAACTCAATTTGTTATGGACTTTGAAGTGTATTGCGATGAAAGTGGTTTAGAGGCACTGACCAACAAGAAAGCGCACCTCTATACGGCCATTGGGGGTATATGGATCAATGCTTCTGATAGGAACAGGTTAAAAACTGATCTGTCTGCTGTTAAATCGAAACACAAAATTAATGGTGAATTCAAATGGAATAAGGTGTCACCTGCTTATGAGCCTTTCATACAACCGATTAGAAAAGATTTACTGGATTAAGGCGACATTACTGGATGAAAAAGCAATTCTGAAGAAAGGATGGGATAATCAGGGTAAAGCCTATTTTAAAGACCGAAGAGTTGCTATTGTCAAAGGCAATTATGTGGTGATCATCCGTTTTACAGGTCTATTAAAAGCAAAGTTTGTTACTGCGTTTGAAAAAGAGGACATTGGTAACATATTGTCCGGACCTGATTTTGAAAGGAGTGGGGAGTACTTTGGAGAGGCTAAATAAAAAAACGTTGATTCGGGTTCAACGTTTAAAACCTTTGTAGGTTCCCTACCAAGGGTAGAGAATGATGCAAATATAATATATAAAAGTTGATATGCAAAATTTTAATGAGAAAATAAATCCAATTTGCATGTCATTGAGCTATAATTAACATAGAAAAGACATAGAAGGTGAAGTTAAAGTTTAAGCACCAGAAGTTCCAGGAGGAGGCAGCCAAGGCGGTATGCGATGTGTTTGCTGGGCAGCCCTGTTTGTCGGAAATCAATTACCTGATCGACCGGGGCGACACCCTGGGACAGGGCGAGATATACGATTTTACCGGTTTCAAGAACCATAAGATCGTTCCGCAACTGACGGACGAGATGATCCTGGATAACATCCGGAAGATTCAACGGATGCACCAGATCCCGCCATCGTCGGCGCTGGAAGGACGATACAACCTGACCATCGAGATGGAGACGGGTACGGGAAAGACCTATACCTACATCAAGACGATGTACGAGCTTAACAAGCGGTATGGCTGGAGCAAGTTCATTATCGTGGTGCCAAGCATTGCCATCCGCGAGGGGGTATATAAGTCGTTCCAGATCACGCAGGAACACTTCACCGAGGACTACGGAAAAAAGATCCGGTTCTTTATCTATAACTCGTCCCAGCTGACCGAGATCGACCGTTTTGCCAGCGACAACTCGCTCAACGTGATGATCATCAATGCCCAGGCGTTCAACGCCCGGGGAAAGGATGCCAGGCGTATCTACATGAAACTGGATAGCTTCCGCAGCCGCAGGCCGATCGATGTGATTGCCAAAACCAATCCCATCCTGATTATCGACGAACCGCAATCGGTGGAGGGGAAACAGACCAAAGAGAACCTGAAGGGGTTCAACCCGCTGTTCACGTTGCGTTATTCGGCCACACACAAGAAGGACAGTCTCTATAACCTGATCTACCGGCTGGATGCCATGGAGGCCTACAACAAGAAGCTGGTGAAGAAGATCGCGGTGAAAGGGATTGCCCAGACCGGAACTACCGGGACGGAGGGGTATCTTTACCTGGAGGGGATCAATCTCTTCAAGGAGAAGAGTCCCACCGCAAACCTGGGATTCGAGGTGAAGTTTTCCACAGGTGTAAAAGCGGTGGTCCGGAAAATTGAAATAGGACATAATCTGTACGACCGATCGGGGTCGCTTGAACAGTACCGGGATGGATTCACCGTGACAAATATCGACGGCAGAGATAATTCTGTCACTTTTCAGAACGGAACAAAACTCTATGCCGGCGATGTGAAAGGGGCGGTGAACGAGCAGCAGCTTCGCCGGATCCAGATCCGGGAGACCATCCTGTCGCATATCGAACGGGAACGAATGCTTTACTTCAGGGGTATTAAGGTGTTGAGCCTCTTTTTTATCGACGAAGTTGCCAAATACAAGCAGTACGATTCTTCCGGCAATGCGTTCAACGGTTCCTATGCGGATATGTTCGAGGAGGAGTACGACGATGTGGTGAACAGCCTGCAACTGAAAATTGGCGAAGATGCCTATATCAGTTACCTGCAATCGATCGCGGCAGATAAAACGCATGCGGGATATTTCTCCATCGACAAAAGGAAGAATCAGTTCGTGGACGGGAAAGTGGAACGAAAAACAAAAGAGAGCGTGGATACCGATGCCTACTACCTGATCATGAAGGACAAGGAGCGGCTGCTCTCTTTCAGTGAACCGGTACGCTTTATCTTTTCTCACTCTGCACTACGCGAGGGTTGGGACAATCCCAACGTGTTCCAGATCTGTACGCTGAAACAGAGCGAAGCGGAGACTCGCAAACGCCAGGAGGTGGGGCGCGGACTCCGCCTGTGCGTGAACCAGGAGGGGGAGCGTATGGACACCAATTTCCTGGGAAGTGAGGTGCATCATATCAACCAGCTGACGGTAATCGCGAGCGAGAGCTACGACCGCTTTGCAAAGGCGCTCCAGACTGAACTGGCCGAAGTGATTGCCGTCCGTCCACAGAAAGTTTCTCCCTCGTTGTTCAAGGATAAGGTGCTGGCAGATAAACAAGGCAGGCCATACCCAGTGGGTGAGGAGGCGGCCCTGGTCCTCTACGAGAGCCTGGCAGGTTATGGTTACGTGAAGGCGGGGACCCTGACCGATAAGTACTACGAGGACAAAGAGAGCGGCAGCTTCCAACTGCCGGGAGAGGTGGAAGCCAGCAGCGAGTCGGTGATGAGTATCCTCGATTCGGTCTACAACCCGAAGATGCTTGCTCCCGAGAATGCACGGGGCAACAACGTGGAACTGCATCTTGATGAACAGAAGTTCAACCGCGAGGAGTTTAAAAAACTTTGGAAGAGCATCAACACCAAGACGGCTTACGTGGTGGATTTCGAGACAGAGGAGTTGGTCCGCAAGGCGATTCAGCGACTGAACACCCATTTGAACGTGTCGAAGATCTTTTTCACCGTCACCTCTGGAGCTTTGGAAATGATTGAGTCAAAAGAATCATTAGAAGTAGGAGAGGGGTTCAAGCAGCAATCGTCGAAACACATCGATGTGCACTCTGCGGTAAACGGCAACGTAAAATACGACCTGGTGGGAAAGGTGGTAGCTGAAACGGGACTGACTCGCAATACGGTGGTAAGAATCCTGACCGGTATCGAGAGACCGGTGTTCGACCAGTTCATGCTCAACCCCGAGGAGTTTATCCTTAAGTGCTCCAACCTGATCAACGAGGAGAAGGCTACGGTGATCATTCAGCATATTGCTTACAACAAGCTGAACGACAGCTTCGGCACGGAGATCTTCACCGAACCAACCTTGAAAGGCAAGCTTGGTGTGAATGCGATTGCAGCAAACAAGCACCTGTACGATTACGTGATCTTCGATTCAGTAAAGACGGAAAAACCGTTTGCCGAACAACTGGATATTAGCAGTGAGGTGAGCGTATATGTGAAGCTTCCCAAGGGCTTTTATATCAGTACTCCGGTGGGGAAATACAATCCCGACTGGGCCATCGCGTTTAACGAAGGAGCGGTCAAGCATGTCTATTTCGTGGCAGAGACCAAGGGGAATATCTCCACCATGGAACTCAGGGAAGTGGAGTCAGCAAAAATATCCTGTGCCCGGAAACACTTCCAGGCAATCAGCAGCGACAAGATAATATTCGACGCGGTAGAAAACTATCAGGAGTTAATGAGTTTGGTGAAATGAAAAAGCGGAATTGCGAAATTTCAAGCAATGCATCATTTTTTAAAATTACGTGATCTTTATAAAATGGGTCTCAAACTGAATGATGAAAAATATTTTTAGGTTTCAATAAAGATTGAGGACTTTGAAAATAGTTTTAAAATATTGAACAGAATGCTCTTCTATGCTGATTTTGTCCACCTTGCTCATGGCCGTATAATCTGGGCGGCCGGCATATATGAAGAGCAATGAACCTCCTTTTATGGTGTTGATGACAGGTTTTGTCAGCTCTTTGGGAAGCGCCGGGCAACCGAAGCTACGGCCCAGCCTTCCGGTAGATTTAATAACCTTCTCACTGCAATAATCGGCTCCGTGGATTACGATGGCCCGAGATCTTGCCTTGTCGTTAATGCCCTCTTCCAAACCGTCCAGCTGAAGCGAATATCCATTACTTCCGTTATATGTGCCGGCTGTACGGTAAAAACCCAATGAACTTTTGTGTGAACCGCTCAGGTTTGAGAATGATGTAGCAAAGTTATCTCCACTGTTACGGCCGTGTGAAACATATGAAACAAAGAGTACCTTTCTCTTTTCCAAATCAAGTACGTACATCCTTTTTTCGGATGATGGGAGACTGAAATCGATCACCGTAAGCAGAGGATTGTTATTGATATTTAACTTTGTATAACCGGTGTATGCAGATTTGAAGGCGTCGAAATGCATTATTTCGCAAAGATTCATCTGTTCATAGAGTAACTCGCAACCATTTGAAGAGAGTGTTGCTGGTGAAGCGTTTTCCTTTTGATCCTTTTTCCCAATGGGGAAAGAGAGGGAAGAGAATACAAGAAATATGAAAGAGAATATTATTATACGCATAGCCTGTTCAGGAAAAATATTGCCAAATATACTCTATTTTTTTGAATATAATTGTGAGTCCCTACAAAAAGCCTTTGTAATTGTAAACAGGCCAAAATACATATTGATATTCAGCGGATTAATTTAATTAATTTTGATATTTAGGGCCTTTAGGAGCAGACTCATTTGTTAATCAATAACAATAACAACCGACTCTTTAACAGTTGCCCAGTCATATACGAATTGAGAGTGAGACGATGCGTTTCTGACACACATATGAGACCTGGGTGTGGTACCCAGGGATGGACTGTATTCAATTACATTTCTATTGGGATATTGTACCGGAACGCCGTGGATGTAAGCTCCATTAGTAAAACGGGAAGCATAGGGGGCGAATCCGGCAATCTCGCTTGTACCGTCTTTTACGTAGTACATTTTCTCTTTCTTCTCCTGAACAGCGAAAATTCCCGTAGGTGTTTCATGTGCATGCGGCGGCCTGTGCGTACCTGTGGTTGCGGGATTCATACTCAATATATGCCAGCCACCGTTTTCTCTCGTCAATGTTGAAATATTCTGATTGGTGACATCTACCGCTACAACTTTATCAAAACAGATGCTGTCACCCCATACTTTCAGATAACGGTTAGGAACCAGATATTCACCCTCCATAGAAACTCCGGTCACCCTGACCATCTCAATGGTGTCGTTTCCAGTAATTTTCACTATCCACCCATCTCTCCCGTAGCGTACCAATACTGTGTCGCCATATGCACTATAGAGAGGAACCGACTGGTAACGCTCAACACCGAATTGATCGGAAACCCTTCTATAGTCGTTTCTCACGAAACCTTCAATGGTGGGGGCTTCACCGTTCATGTTCTTGTAATTGCTCAAAACACCCCAGCTGCCTCCACGGGAGACTTCATTTTCAATATGGGCAATTCCTTCTTTAATCTTTTCCCATTGAAAACGCCGGACAGTGTCCTTATAAGGGTATTCATCATCAAGCAAATACTTATCGTATTGAATATCTTTTAGCAACCGGATGTCTGTTCCTGTCAGCTTTCTCCTCTCTTCGCCGAGATGGGGTATGGAATCATTATATGTAACGGCTATCTCTTCATTGCCATTCTCCACCGGAGTGCCTGAGCTGCACCCGGTAGGGATAAATGATATAACAGAGAAGAGAAGAAAACAGGCTGTACATCTTTTCATTTGTCGTTATTTTTGCATAGTTGGTATTTGGTTTGACGGATTTGCAAGAATCGATATTTGTAAATATTTATGTATTTTAGAACGTGGTTTAGGGAATAATGTTCATGCAGCCTGCCTCTATCCCCAATGCAGCCTGCCGATTTCCCGTATCTAGTAAGAGAAATAGTTGATGTTTTGCAATAAAGCTATCCGGATATACTGCATAAAACGGAAAAAGATGCAACCGTAGCTAAAAAATAGGGATGTAAGATATTGTTTGTCAATCTATGCAACAATTTGTTCCAGGTTTGCATCAAACATCATCAAACTATTTATTTATCGGAATGTTATATACACAGCTAATTACTATTTAAATTCGTTCTAAATAAACAGATAGATGGCCCAAAACGATTTACCTTCGATTTTTCGTGATTTTGACCCATTAGAAGATAAGATGCTGCGTATTATTGATAATGATGGTAATATTGTCAGTAAAGATCTGATGCCAGTATTGGATGATAGAACTATTACAGATGCCTATAAACAGATGCTGTATGAACGGATAGCCGATGAGATGGCTATCTCATTCCAACGTCAGGGGAGAATGTACACTTATACGCCTAACCTTGGACAGGAGGCTATCCATATTGCAGCCGGAATGAATATCCGTGATGAAGACTGGTTGGTACCAGCTTTTCGTGAAATGGGTACCCTGTTGGCGAAAGGGGTAACAATGAAAGAGATATTCCTCTTTTATAGTGGTAATGAGCATGGCGGAAGTTTCAAGAATGCTAAGCATGTTTTGCCTATTGCCATCTCAATAGGCACCCAGCTTCATCATGCTACCGGCATTGGGTATTCCGTTAAATACCGGAAAAGAGATGAGGTGGTCTTTACTTTTATCGGCGATGGAGGCACTTCGGAAGGAGATTTCAGTGAGGCACTGAACTTTGCAGGTGTATGGAAGGTGCCGGTCGTATTTACCATTCAGAATAATCAGTATGCCATCTCTGTTCCCGTAAGTTCCCAGACCAATTCAATCAACCTGGCTGTTAAGTCGGTCGCGTTCGGTATCCCGGGCATCAAGGTGGACGGAAACGACTTTTTTGCCATGTACCTTGCCTATAAAACGGCATTAGAGTATGCACGCTCTGGCAGGGGAGCCCTGCTAATAGAGGCTTTTACATATCGACTTGGGGCTCATACCACTTCTGACGATCCCACAAAGTACAGGGAGAAGGTGGAGGAAAAGAGATGGAGGCTGGCAGATCCGCTGATCCGATTGAAGCGATATATGGAAAACCAGGGTATATGGAATATAGACGAAGAGAGGCTAAAGGAAGAATACAAGCTACAGATCGACAAGGAGTTTATTGAGGCGGAAAACAATAAATCATACCCGCTGGGCGATCTGTTTCAATACATGTACACTGATATACCGGACGAGTTAAAGAGACAAAAGCAGAAGTATGAACAATTCTTAAGCTGGAAGGAGAAGAGAAAATGAGTATAATGACAATGGTGCAGGCTATCAACAATGCACTGGATATTAAATTGAGTGAAGATTGGAGTATTGTTGTTTATGGAGAAGATGTGGGGTTTGGGGGAGGTGTTTTTCGCGTGACGGAGGGACTGCAGAGAAAATATGGTGTTGAGCGTGTATTCGATTCTCCGCTGGCTGAGTCCGGAATTGCAGGAACTGCCTTGGGGATGGCCGTTTCGGGACTCAGGCCTGTTGTGGAATTACAATTTGAGGGGTTCACCTTTCCGGCCTTCAACCAGATTATCTCAAATGTCTCGCGTTTGCAGAACCGTTCACGGGGAAAGTTCAATGTGCCTGTAGTTATTCGTTTCCCTTACGGAGGAGGTATAAATGCGCTCGAACATCATTCCGATAGCCCGGAGGCACTCTTTGCTCATATACCGGGACTGAAGGTGGTGATACCTTCTACTCCGTACGATGCAAAAGGCATGCTGATTTCTGCCATCGAAAGCAATGACCCTGTCATCTTTATGGAGCCGAAACGGATCTATCGTGCTATAAGGCAGGAAGTTTCAGATGAAAAGTTTACCCTTCCCCTGGGAAAGGCGAAGGTGGTTCAAGAAGGGACAGATATAACTCTCGTGGCTTTCGGTGCCATGATTCGTGAGTGCCGGAAGGCAGTTGCAATGGCTGAGGAGGCAGGCATATCTGTAGAACTGATTGATCTGCGCTCTGTTTACCCTATCGACAGGGAGACTGTAGGTAGATCAATAAGAAAAACAGGCCGGATGGTTATCGTCGCCGAAGCACACGAATCGTTCAGCGTCGGATCGGAGTTAATCGCTGTTGCCAATGAGGAGGCTTTTCTTTATCTGGAAGCGCCGCCGGTGAGGGTGATGGGGTTCGATACTGTTGTTCCCCTGGCACAGGGCGAAAGATACTATGTTATTTCGCCAGACCGTATTTACTATGAGATCGAAAAGAGTATCCATTTTTAACTTTTCGCAGCATGAAGTATGTATTTAACTTTCCCGATCTGGGTGAAGGGCTTGAGGAGGGAACTATCCTGGAGTGGTATGTAAAAGAAGGGGATAGAGTGAAGGTGGGTGATCTGGTTGTTCAGATGGAGACCGACAAGGTGGTGGCGGATATCCCTTCTCCGAAAAGCGGAATTATTACAGCTTGCTATGGAGCTGCAGGTGATGTGATACCTGTTGGATCACCCCTTGTGGATATTGAACTGGAAGGGGTTGAAAACGAGCAAGGCTCTGTAAAAGTAGAACAGCCTTATCAGACAATCACCGAACAAGAAGATGTAGCTGCAGTTGTCGGCACCATGGAACTGGCCGATAAGAATATCATTCAGGCGCCAAGCGATGAAGGATCTCTTGAAATAGTGAACCACAAAAGCGGATCGCGAAAAGTACTTGCAACACCTGCAACACGTGCCATGGCGAAGAAGATGAATATTGATATCAGCAATATAAAAGGAAGCGGCCCTTTAGGAAGGGTAATGGATAAGGATATTGTGAGCTTTAAAGAAAGTAGGGAGCAGAAAGCCGATAGAAAAGAACAGCTCAATGGTATTCCCGATGATGTGACCTACCAGCCGCTGACACAAATAAGAAAAACTATTGCCAGGAACATGCTGAAATCTAAACAGAACGCAGCTCATATGTCAATATTCGAAGAGGTGGAAATATCAGGATTGATACAGCTGAAAGATAAGCTCATGCACAAGCTTGCCGATAAAGGAGTCAAGCTTACTTATCTTCCTTTTATCGTTAAAGCGGTAGCCCTGGCATTAAAGCAACATTCGCAGCTCAATTCGCAGATTGATTTTGAAAACAACCGGATGATTATCAGCAATAGATATAATATTGCTATCGCTGTAGATGCACCGGATGGATTGGTCGTTCCTGTGATTCGTGACGCAGATAAGCTTTCAATCTTTCAAATAGCGATGCGCACCGGTGAGCTGGCCACAAAGGCGAGGTCAAGAAAACTGACGCTGGATGATTTGAAAGGGGGTTCTTTTTCAATAACCAGCTTTGGTTCCATCGGCGGTATCTTCGCCACACCGGCGCTTAATTATCTACAGGCAGGCATACTTGGGATAGGGCGTATTCTAAAAACACCCATTGTAAAGAATAATGAAATAGTTATCGGAAATATTATGCCTCTTTCGCTCACGGTAGACCATCGCATAGTGGATGGTGGAGAGACTGCCCGGTTTATCCGTAAGGTGATGGAGTTTCTCTCCGAACCGGTTTCATTATTGCTGGATCTGTAGATAATGGAAGGAGCTGTTTGCCAAATATATTTAAAGCAGATTCTTTCTCTTATCAATGAAAAATCATCATATCAAAATAATTGAAAATAATCTTTACCGGCATTTGTCAGTTATCAGCAAATTGCGACTTATCTGGTCTATTAACGTCTCGCATTGATCATTAGGAGTTTAGGTGATCACTTGGTGGAGTATTTCCAAATAGCCATGACGAGAAAAGAGAAGCATGTTTTGTTTTCTTTATGAACTAATCAATGCATTTATGCGGTTTTTACTTGAGAAACTGAAAATAAAAATTTAATTTTGCTACAAATCGCATTCATTGAAAAAGAGGTTTTCCATATCATTCATTCTATTGGCTGCATTATTGCTGCTGATGTCTGGGATTATACCACATCACCATCACGACGGCTTACCCTGTGTGATGATGGAATGTTGCGAAACGGACAACATACCTGGCGATATACACAGACATGCTGCCGGCAGCGGAAAAAACGGACAATCATGTGTTGCTGATGCCGACTACTTTGTCCCCGGTTCCGAGAATAAGATTAAATACAAGGTATCTATCTGCGGTGGTTGCGATAATCTGAATCATATACACCTGTTCCCCCTCTTTTTTCTTGTGGCGGACTATGTTGCAGTTCCCGGCGAAAACACGTTAAACAAAACCGGTTACTGGGAATATACAGCGTTTTACATATCTCCTGGAAATACACAAATCCATGGCCTACGTGCCCCTCCCTTTCTATACTGATCGACCTGTAAGTACATTGATGTAAGAGATAACTTCCTGCCCTTTGAATTTTCATGATTCAATGAGATGCCCCGTTTATTTACCTCTTATTGTAAGCCTGTTCTGACCGGGACATGAGATATCCTCATTATTCAAGTATATTATTTTATGTACTCTGCGACTTACCGTGTTGATCCTTTTTTTTACATTCAGATTTTTTAGTCAGTTAAATAATTACAGCCTTTTGTAGAGGCTATTCTTTTAAAAACAGATGAAATCTATTATAGTACTACATTTATTCATTATTTCCGTGCTCTCTGTTGCCGGCTGCAGCCCGGAGAAAAACAATAAATACTCTTCAACAGATGAGGCACACAAACAGATAAAAAACGTGGATTCACATTGTCACGATGATGAAGAAGATCATGATCATATTGATGAGATCACTTTTACCACTCAACAGGCTGAAGCGGCCGGACTGCAGCTGGAAACTATTGTGCCGGCCACTTTTACCGATGTTATCAGGACGAGCGGCCATATCATGCCGGCTTTGGGAGATGAGGCTATTATTGCTGCCACTTCCAGCGGAACAGTATCGTTTGCGGGAGCCACATTCACTGATGGTGTGGCCGTGAGGGCTGGTGAGGCCATAGTAGTCATCTCATCGAAAAACATTCAGGATGGTGACCCTGTCATAAAAACCCGGGTAGAGTTTGAGACAGCAGAAAAAGAGTACCGACGTGCCGGGGAGCTGGTGAAAGAGCAAGTTATTTCAACCAGGGAGTATGAACAGAGGCGTCTGGAATACGAAATGGCAAAAAACAGCTTTGAGGCTCTGGCTGCCCATGCCACACCTGGTGGTGTGAAGGTTACATCGCCCATTGGCGGATATATCAAAAACCTGATGGTCAGACAGGGAGAATATGTTTCGGTAGGGCAGACAATTGCAACCGTTTCACAGAACCGTCGGCTGCAACTGCGTGCAGAGGTCCCGGAAAATCATTTTAAAAGCCTCGGCAACATTGAGAGCGCCAATTTTCAGACATCGTATGACAATAGGGTCTATAAACTTTCGGAACTGAACGGGCGGCTATTGTCGTTTGGAAAAGGATCCATTGAAGAGTCGTCCTGCATTCCCGTCAACTTCGAATTCGATAATATCGGAGACATAATCTCCGGTTCTTATGTGACAGTATATCTGCTATCAGGTAAGATGGAAAATGTGATTTCCGTCCCGGTTTCAGCTTTAACCGAGGAACAGGGACTTTATTTTGTTTATCTGCAGCTGGATGAAGAGGGCTACAAGAAGCAGGAGGTGAAGCTTGGACAGAGTAATGGTGACAGGATCAGGGTACTCTCAGGACTAAGGCCGGGGGACCGGGTTGTAATAAGAGGTGTTTATCAGGTAAAGCTGGCTGCAACATCATCTGTCTTACCCGAAGGGCATACTCATTAACTTTGAAAGGCGAAACAGAATGTTAAACAAGATCATAAAATTTTCGCTGAACAACCGTATGGTTGTGTTGGTGGCATCTGTATTGTTAATTATTGCGGGAACATACATTGCTGCCAATATGGAGGTGGATGTGTTTCCCGACCTGAATGCACCTACGGTTGTAGTGATGACAGAAGCTAAAGGAATGGCTCCCGAAGAGGTGGAGAGGCTGGTCACTTTTCCCGTTGAGACAGCCGTGAATGGAGCCACCGGTGTGCGCCGTGTCCGCTCCTCTTCCACCACCGGATTCTCCATAGTGTGGGTAGAGTTTGATTGGGGAACGGATATCTACCGTGCCCGACAGATTGTATCGGAAAAACTTGCTCTGGTAGGTGAGTCTCTGCCTTCCAACGTGGGTAATCCTACATTAGGGCCTCAATCGTCTATCCTGGGTGAAGTGATGATTATTGGGCTCACGGCAGACAGCACATCGATGCAGGAGCTGCGTACGATAGCTGACTGGACTGTTCGTCCTCGTCTGCTTTCTACTGGTGGTGTGGCTCAGGTAACAGTGATAGGTGGTGAAATCAGGGAATACCAGATACTGCTCAATCCCGGGAAGATGAAACATTATGGTGTTGGCCTTAACGAGATAATGAGCGTGGTGAGACAAATGAACCGTAATGCTTCGGGAGGGGTCCTTTATGAGTATGGAAACGAATATATTATCCGTGGCATACTCTCTTCAAATGATCCGTTGGTACTTGGTAAGACTGTTGTGAAGAGTGTGAACGATGTTCCTGTATATCTTGAGAACGTGGCTGAGGTAACAATCGGCAACAAAACTCCAAAGCTTGGTGTTGCATCGGAACGGGGAAAACCGGCGGTGCTGATTACTGTGACCAAGCAACCGGCTACAAGCACGCTGAAGCTGACCGATCAGCTGGACCGGTCGCTGGCAGAGCTTCAGGAGACACTCCCGGCGGATGTGAAACTCTCGACTGATATTTTCCGTCAGTCCCGTTTCATCGAAAATTCCATAAATAACGTTCAAAAGGCACTTTTAGAGGGAGGAATATTTGTTGTTTTCGTGCTCTTTATATTCCTGATGAATGCCAGGACAACCCTGATTTCGCTGGTTACTATCCCGATTTCATTGTTGACCTCGGTTCTCGCGCTTAAAATGATGGGACTGACAATAAATACAATGAGCCTGGGAGGTATGGCTATAGCTATAGGTTCGCTTGTGGACGATGCAATTGTGGATGTGGAGAATGTGTTCAAACGATTACGCCAAAACAGAGAGAAACCTATAGAAGAGCAGAAAAAAAAATTGACGGTTATCTTCGAAGCTTCCAAGGAGGTGCGTCTGCCTATCATGAATTCAACATTTATCATTATTGCAAGTTTTGTTCCGTTGTTCTTCCTTTCAGGAATGGAAGGGCGTATGCTGGCTCCTCTCGGTATATCATTTATCTTTGCCCTGGTTGCTTCTACAGTTGTGGCGCTTACACTGACTCCTGTATTGTGCAGTTATCTGCTGGGTAAGGATAAGAAAGATGGCAAACCTGAAAGCGATCCCCTTGTAGCTCGAAAACTGAAGGGTGCATATAAGAAAGCCCTGGACTGGACACTCTATCATCAAAAGTGGGTTTTAGCAGGAACAGGTGCGCTATTTGTTGTAGCTGTTATTGTCTTCTTTACTCTTGGAAGAAGTTTTCTTCCGTCTTTTAATGAGGGCTCTTTTACGATCAATATCAGCACACTTCCGGGAATATCGCTTGATGAGTCTGACAGGATGGGGCGCATTGCTGAAAACATACTTCTTTCTATACCGGAGGTAGAGACGGTGGGAAGAAAAACGGGACGTGCAGAGCTTGATGAACACGCATTAGGTGTAAATGTCTCAGAGATTGAAGCTCCCTTTATTCTGAAAAAAAGGTCGAAAGAGGAAGTGTTGAAGGATATACGTGGAAAACTTAAAATTCTGCCGGGAGTTAATATTGAAATAGGGCAACCTATCTCGCACCGGATAGATGCCATGCTTTCCGGTACCCGGGCAAATATCGCCATCAAAATTTTCGGGAGCGATCTGAATAAAATGTTTACTTTAGCTAACCGGATAAAAGGTTTAATTGAAAATGTGGAGGGTGTTGCCGATCTCAACGTGGAGCAGCAGATTGAACGGCCACAACTGAAAATAACGCCGAAGCGCGAAATGCTTGCCAAATACAATATAACACTGCCTCAGTTTGCCGAGATAGTTGATGTGATGTTGGGCGGAGAGGTTGTTTCTCAGGTATATGAGGGGGACAGGTCTTTCGATCTTACGTTGAAGGTTAACGAAGAAAGTCGCGCAACCGCTGAAAATATCAGAAATATGATTGTAGATGCCGGTGGACAAAAAACAACGTTAGGTAATATTGCCAACATCGCCTCATCCATGGGTCCCAATACGATCAACCGGGAAAACGTATCACGTAAAATAGTGGTTTCAGCCAATGTGGCCGGTAACGACCTGCGAGGCGTTGTGAACGATATTCAGGACAGGATTAATGCCGGGATCTCTCTGCCCGAAGGATATCATATCGAATACGGAGGACAGTTTGAGAGTGAACAGGCTGCATCGCGCACACTCCTTGTTACCTCCATATTTTCGATTATTGTTATTTTTCTGTTGTTGTTTAACCAGTTCCGGAGTGTTGCACAGTCGGCCGTAATTATGCTGAATCTGCCGTTGGCTCTCATTGGTGGTATTTTTATCATATTCTTATCAGATGGTGTTATCAGTATACCTTCAATTATCGGTTTTATATCACTGTTCGGAATTGCTACACGAAACGGAATGTTGCTTATTTCCAGGTATAACGACTTGCAAAACGAAGGCTTCTCTGCCCGAGAATGTGTAATTCACGGTTCGCTTGACCGATTGAACCCGATTCTGATGACGGCTCTTACAACTGGTTTGGCACTTATTCCTCTGGCTCTGGGCGGCGATCTGCCAGGTAACGAAATTCAGAGTCCTATGGCTAAAGTTATTCTTGGCGGACTGCTTACATCTACTTTACTTAATGGATTTATTATTCCGATTATATATCTTTTAACAAACAGAATAATAGTTAGAGAGGTTATAAGAGATGAAGAAATTACAGATGAATCAGGCATGATTAAAAATAAACATATGAATAAATAACAATGAAAATGAGAACATTCATAATTTTATTGCTGTTTGCGATGGGCTTTACACTTTCCGCGCAAGATAATATTGCTGCTGTGCTTAAGGCAATCGAGAAGAACAACACAACCCTGAAGGCACTTCGTGAAACCGCCGATGCCGAAAAGCTGAAGAACAAGACAGGAATATTTCTCAGCAACCCTGAGGCGGTGTACAATTATCTGTGGGGTGATCCCACGGATATTGGAAACAGGACCGATATCAGTCTGATCCAGAATTTTGATATTCCCACAATAACAGGAATGAAAAATAGGGCCTCAGAGAGTCAAAACAGGCTGGTGGAATGGCAATATTTGACTGGCCGGATGAATATTCTGCTTGAGGCAAAGCAGTACTGTATTGATCTGATCTATTACAATGCTCTTATGAAAGAGTTAGAGGTGCGTCTGAAGCACGCCGGAATAATTGCAGGAGGGTATAGGTCGCGCATGGATTCAGGTGATGCAAGTCGTCTGGAGTACAATAAAACGCTGCTTAATCTTTCGTTAGCACAGGGAGAGGTGTCACGTATCAATGTAGAACGTAATACACTGCTTGAACAACTGAAAAGGCTGAACGGAGGTATAGAGATATCACTGGACGTAGATATTTATGATGATATTATGCTTCCGGTAGACTTCGAAAGCTGGTTTTCCCACGCTGCCATTAGGAATCCCATTTTGGCGTTTGCCGGACAGGAAGTTGAAGCAGGAAAACAACAGGTGTTGCTAAGCAAAGCAATGGGACTGCCTTCCTTTTCGGCAGGATACATGAGCGAGAAGGTTGCAGGAGAACGATTTCAGGGAATTACTTTGGGCGTTTCCATCCCTTTGTGGGAGAATAAAAACCGGGTGAAACAGGCTAAAGTATCACTATCTGCTGCCGAATTGCGGGAGGCTGACAGTAGAAAGCAACTTTATGACCGGCTAAAGATTTTGTATAACCGTACCGAAGGACTGAAAATAACTGCAGGGGAATATCGCAGGTCGCTAAAAACGGCAAACAGTTTCGGGTTGCTGAAAAAAGCCCTTGATGCCGGTGAGATATCCCTGCTGGATTACATTGCTGAGATGGGGTTGTATTACGAAACGGTAGATTTGGCATTGGAAGCGGAACGTGATTATCAGAAAGCGCTTGCGGAACTTTCGGCTGCAGAGTTGTGACCGATTGTTAAAAATAACATATGGCTTCCATGTACACAGGGATTAGCTAATTTCTCGTGGTGCATAAAAAAACGGATTACATCATTTATCCGTTTTTTTAGACAATAAGTTTTGCTTTTTAATAAAATGCTATGCAATAAAATGCAATAAATTGCAATAAAATAGTATAAAGAAAACATTATTGCATAAAAGTTGTAATTATCGAAAACTTATATTATGTTTGCATAATCAATAACTAATTAACGGAACGCAATCGGTATAATGGGCAATGCATCCAATAAATAGTTAAAATATATGATAAGTTAAATTGTGAGACGACTTCAATTTTCAACTTTGTGATTTAAATATTTCTCAACTGTTGATAATATAAATGAAAATGTAGTGAGAATGCAACATGTTGCATTATATTGAAAATCTTTTCTAAAGCTAATGATAATTTAATCGGCAAAAAATGTCAACATAAGATATAAGAAATGAAAAACAGATAATAAATGGAAAGTATTTTAGGGATTGATATCGGTGGTACTACTATAAAAGGTGGAAGAATTGTTGGTAACAGAATTGTTGAACAGTTTACAATTGATACACATGCAGAGGAGGGAGGAGTTAAAACAATAAATGTATTGAAAAAAGCCATCCGTCAGTTGAAGGCAGCTGATACAAATACAATAGGTATAGGTGTTCCGAGTGTTGTGGATAAAAAGAGAGGAATTGTTTACAACGCCCAGAATATAAAAGGCTGGGAAGAAATTCATTTGAAATCGCTGTTGGAAGAGGAATTTAAAGTACCTGTATATGTTGATAATGATGCCAACTGTTTTGCATATGGAGAGAAAATATTTGGTAAAGGGAATAAATTCAAAAACTTTGTTGGGATTACTTTAGGAACAGGTGTAGGAGGTGGTATTATACAAAATCACCATCTTTTGTCAGATTCCAACTGTGGTTCAGGAGAATTCGGAGAAATTCCTTATCTGGATTCAATTCTTGAAGATTATTGCGGTAGTCGTTTTTTTACACGCGAAGCCTCACAAACTGCGTATGAGATTGCTTTGTCTGCTAAAAATGGAAACAAAAAAGCAATCGATTTATTCAATGAATATGGAAAACATATTGCAATTTTGGTGAAAATAATAATACTAATCCTTGATCCGGAGGCTATCATTTTTGGAGGCTCAATATCTAAGTCTTACAACCTGTTTAAAAAGTCAATGTTCGAAAATTTGAATGATTTTCCCTATCCAAAATCCGTTGAAAAAATTAAAATTATGAACTCGGATTTAAGTAATATCGGGATTCTTGGTGCAGGCGCCTTATGTATTGAAAATAATTCAGATAATCTTAATTTAAAAAAGTGAAATGCATGTGGAAGCCATTTACAAACAAAAATCCTAATAAGTGATTATAGTCCATTGCTATATAAATTCAGCAACTATTATATTATTGTAGTATACAGCGTGTTCTTTTGAAATATTTGATTTGACTATATGGAAACTGAACAGAAATTTTAGAATATTATAAAACTGCGTAAAAACATTTTTTTATTTATACATTTAATAACAAAAATACCTATGAAACGTAAAAATCTGGTGTTGATTCTTTGCTTTTTGCTTGGTCTGACAACTTATGCACAGCAAAGGGTCAGTGGCATTGTTACAGATGCTGATAATGAGCCAATCCCGGGCCTTGCTATTTTGGAAAAAGGAACAGGAAACGGTATAATTACTGATGTGAATGGTCACTATTCAATTGTTGTATCGAATGAACGATCTGTTCTTGTATTTTCATTTATCGGAATGGAGACTCAGGAAATAGAAGTGGGTGAGAGAGGTGAATTGAATGTGGTAATGAGTGAAATTCTAACTGATTTAGATGAATTGGTTGTAATTGGATATGGTGTGCAGCGAAAAGCTTTGGTTACCGGAGCAAATGTGAATGTTTCAGGTGAACGGGTTGCGGAGCTAAGAACTACCACAGCTATGGAAGCCCTGCAGGGGATTGCGCCCGGAGTGCAGATTGTAAGAAATCACGGAGCACCGGGGGCAGGAACGAAAGTTACCATTCGTGGTATGGGGACAATTGGAACCTCATCTCCATTATATATTGTTGATGGGGTGGCAGTTTCAAACATAGATCACTTGAATGCATCGGATATTGAAACCATAGATGTACTGAAAGATGCGGCATCGGCTGCTATTTATGGTTCACGTGCCGCAAACGGTGTTATCCTGGTTACTACAAAGAAAGGAGTCTCAAGAGCAAAGCCAATGATTACCTACGATGGATATTTTGGATTTCAAAACATTTACAAAAAACCATCAGTTTTGAATGCTCAAGAATATATGTATCTTTTTGATGAAGCCCGGTTAAATGATGGTGCAACACCTTACAATTGGCAAAATATGGTGATAAACGGTAATAGTTATCTTAATAACAATTTTCCGGGTTCTATAGGAACAGAATACGGGAAATATGTATGGGATAAATTGGAATCGGGATGGACAGGTACTGACTGGGTAGAAGAGATGAGTATGTCGAATGCCCCCGTAAAAAGCCACTCATTGAATATTGGTGGAGGAAAAGAAGATGTCACCTATGCAATAGGAGTATCGTATCTTGATCAGAAAGGTATTATCGGAGGGGATGTAACTGATGCTGGATATAGGCGGCTTACTGCACGTATGAATACTGAAATGATACTTTTAAAAAACAAAAGTCATAATATCCTTACAATAGGTGAGAATTTTACCTATACCAATAGTCGTAACCGATCAGTTGCCACCGGTGATATTTACTGGAACGATTTGCACTCGGCAATAGTAGCAAATCCGCTGTTACCGCTATATTACGATAAACATGAGCTTTTGCCTACAACAAATGGATATGCACCAACTCTAGAGGGTGTTCACAGAAATCTGCATAATCCGGTAGCACTAATGTATTACAGACATAATTTTAACTGGGGTAAAAGCAATTCTATCATCGGCAATGTATATGCAGTGCTTGAGCCGATTAAAAATTTGAGATACCGTTCCTCTTTTGGAATTAATTCATGGTTCGGACATAGCAGAAATTACAGTCCTGTATACGGGCTTGCAGATTCAAGCAAAAGGACCAGTGATGGTGTTACCCAAAGCAAGTGGCAGGGTGTGGACTATACATGGACAAATACATTGACCTATGATTGGAGAAAGGAAGCTCATAGTTTTAATTTTTTGGTTGGGAGTGAAATGCTGAAAAATGTGCTTGATTCAGAACTCAGTGCTTTCAAAGCTAAAACCGGTTTCGGTTTACCTGATCATGCCTATCTGGATAATGTGCAGGTTGTTGAGAGTGTAGGTGATATTTGGGCTTCCGGTCGTGACAGGGCAGCGCAGGGAGGAGGATTAATGTCTTATATGGCACGCGTTTCCTATAATTATCTTGAAAAATATATGATTGATGTAACATTACGTGCCGATGGCTCTTCCAACTTTGCTAAGAACAACCGTTGGGGATATTTTCCTTCTGTTTCGGCAGGATGGAATTTTTCCGATGAGGATTTTATGGCTAACATCGATTGGTTGACTTTCGGTAAATTGCGTGCCAGCTGGGGACAGAACGGTAATCAATCAATACCCAACTTTATCTATCTGTCAAATATTGAATACCTCTCTAAGGGATATTATTTTGGACCTGATAAACTCGTCTCATCAAGTACCGCAATTCCTGCGAATATTCCTAATTCAGATGTTAAATGGGAGACTTCTGAACAGTTAAACTTAGGAATAGATACTCGTTTGTTAAATTCCCGTTTGGGGGTGAGTTTCGACTGGTATAAGAAAACTACCAAAGATTGGTTGGTGGTAGCTCCAGTATTAGGAACAAGTGGTGCCAGTGCGCCCTATATCAATGGTGGGGATGTGGAAAACAAAGGATATGAATTGATGATTTCATGGAATGACAAAGTCAGAGATTTTACTTATGATATTACTGTAAGTGGTTCTCATAACCAGAACAAGGTAACCCGACTTGATAATGCTGAAGGTATTATTACAGGATCGGTGAATGTAATCGCCCAAAACACATCTTATGTGTCACGAGTATCAGTGGGTCAACCGATTGGATATTTCTATGGATATAAAACTGATGGAGTATTTCAGAATCAGAAAGAGGTTGATGCATATGTTACTTCTAAAGGATCACCTATTTTAATTGGTTCTGAGGAAAATACGCCAAGAAGACCGGGAGATGTGAGGTTCATTGATCAGAATGGAGATGGCGTAATTGATGATGAAGACAAGGTGATGCTGGGAAGTCCGCATCCTGATTTTGAATTAGGTTTACAGTTGAATGCTGAGTACAAAGGTTTTTATATGAACTCTACTTTGGTTGGTAAATTTGGTATGCAGGTGATGCAATCCTATAGAGATTTTGCCGGACTTCCAATGGAGAATTATCCTTCATCTGCAATGAATCGTTGGCATGGGGAAGGAACATCTAATAAACTCCCCAGACTGAGTGCAGTAACCAATGCAAACAATAGTTATGTTTCTGATATATACCTCCATGATGCCGATTTTCTAAGAATATCTAACCTTACTTTCGGTTACAGGTTCGACAATCTGCTCAGAACAATTGAGTGGATGCAATCTGCTGCTATCTATGTCTCGTTTAATAATTTATACACTATAACAAAGTATGACGGGATGGATTCGGAGATAGGATATGCCCCGGATTCATGGGCATCGGGCATTGATCTTGGTTTATATCCTTTACCTAGAACCGTTATGTTTGGTGTTAACCTTACTTTCTAATGGATAGTGATAGATTAATGATTTGAGAGAAATGTACAATAGTAAAAAAGAAAACAAATGAAAAAAATAGTATATTTGATAATTGTGTTATCGCTATTGATGGCGTTCAGCTGTAATGATCATCTGGACACGAGGAATCTTTTCGATAAGAATACGCAGAATTTCTATCAGACCCCAAAGGATATAAGAGAAGCAATCAGTGGTGTCTATAATGCACTGTATGTACAGACTAATACAGGTCTGGGAGATGAGCAAATTGCAGCTACACTTTTAGAAGATCTGACTTTGGCAGGTGGAGGTAATGATGATTTTTTTGCTCACAATGCTGCTGGTTTTTTAGATCCTATGGATGATACTTATCGAGAATTGTGGATTGAAACATACAATGGTGTTTACCGTGCAAACAGCATTATTGAAGCAATTGAGGATGCAACTTTTACCGATTATTTTTCAACGGAAAATGAAGCTGAAGTATTTAAGAACAATACCTTGGGTGAAGCTTATTTCATGCGAGGTTTTTTAATGTTTCGTGCAGCACGCTTCTTTGGAGGAATGCCTCTGATAAATTCTACAGAAACACCACGTGATTCTCCCAGAGCATCATACAGTGAAACATTCGGGCAGATAGCAGAGGATTTCAACAAGGCTGCATCCCTAATGGAAGATATTAATGTTAATGCAATCAGTATCAATGATTACGGACATGCCAATAGATGGGTTGCAAAAGCATATCTTGCTCGAACTTTTCTGCACTATACGGGATATATGACTAATATAGAAAAGAGTGCAACTGATGAACTGATATTACCTGATGGATCAGCGATAACCAAAACCGATGTTATAGGACACCTTGAAGATGTTATTGCTTCAGGTGGTTATGAACTTGTTCCAGATTTTAGAAATCTTTGGCCTTATTCGTATGTAAATGAGAGAGCAGGGGAAGTAATCTTGCCATGGGCAGAAAATGAGGGCCTGGAATGGGTCGGTCAGGACGGTCCAAATTCAACGATGGGTACTGGTAATACCGAGGTGATGTTTGCACAAAGATATGCATTCTCAGGATGGGATAATACCAAATTCAGGAATTGGGGAGTATTGTTCTTTTCTGTTCGTGGACAGGAACTGGTGCCCTACGGCCAGGGATGGGGATGGGCGCCTGTTCATCCGGTGTTTTACAACGAATGGCCTGACAATGATCCCAGAAAGAGGGGCTCAGTATTAGATCTGAATGCTGATGATGAAGGTGTTGAGGATTATAATCCGGCAGCAAACAATGGGTACCATCAAACCGGATTAATCATTAAGAAATATATACAACTTCAACATGATGGGCCTCAGGGAGTAAAGGGTATGTTTTATTATATGTATAATCCTGGATCTGATAGTGATAGCTATATGTTATGGACAGCTCAAGATTTCTATTACTTGCGCTATGCAGATGTGTTGCTGATGCACTCTGAACTTACCGGGACAGCTGATGGGTTAAATCAGGTCCGTAGCAGAGCCGGGTTAAATAATATCTCCTATTCACTAGATGCGTTAAAAAAGGAACGTATGTATGAATTTGCATTTGAAGGAGTTCGTTGGTTCGATCTTGTAAGGTGGGGTGATGTGGAAAACAGTACCCGAAATTACTACTCTCGTGAGGCATCTGTCTTAAATAATAATGTGGAAGCTACATATTCTGTGAAATACCGTTCCGAAATAAAAGGTTTGCTACCAATTCCCGAATCCGAAATTCGACTTTCCAACGGTGTTTATAATCAAAATCCGGGTTGGTAGGCCGGTTGATGTAAAAAATAAAAACTAGTTCATATGTTTAAAATCGTAAAAGATATGAAAGTATTTACTATAAATATTTTGGCGTTGTTGTTGGGAGTAAGTTTATTCATGTCATGTACTCCAATTGAAGATAAAGAGACGTTAACAAATACGTACCAACCTGAAGATATTGAACTGAGTGTGATACACTCCTCACCTGGGAGCAACTATTTTACACTAAAAATGAATACTCCCGGTGTTACCGGGTATTGGGATTATATTCTAGGTAAATCATACGGTGATGAAGCCAAAGTGTTATATCCTATAACAGGAAAACAAACATTTACATATGTTGTGTCATCGGCATATATTCCAAATGGTGATTTGATGAACAGTGAGTTTATTACCAAGACAATTGATGTAGATATTAGTTTTCTTGATGATAAGCACCCTGTTCCTTCTGAGTGGAAGTATCTGGTTGGTGATGGGAGTAAGACCTGGGTTTTTGATAAATCTGATATTACTCGCTGGTGGTATATGACTGATGCCGATCCCAACGCTTTCTGGTGGCAACCTGATGAAGGGCCGTCGGATGAAACCGGGCGTATGGTATTCAGTTTGATTGGTTCTCCCGGTTTCACCTATTATGCTTCTCCAACTGCTGAACCTATTGGAAATACTCTTTGGTTTGTAAATTCAGATTGGACTGAACTAAGACTGGTAGGAGATGCGAATATACTGGGTGTTGAAGGAGGAGGAGAACATGAAAGCGGTGGTAAGAATTATAGGATTCTAGAACTCACCGAGAACAGATTGGTCCTGTTCAATACACCAGTTGTGTGGAGTCCAGGATGGGTATGGGTTTTTAAGCCGATGGAGCCCTAAAACATATAAGAAAGATTTTTTATAAGGATAATAAGTTTTTAAGATAAAAAAGCCTTGAAACTGTGTGATAATGTTGTACATCTGGTTCGGAACAGTGGAGCCGGATGTACTTTTAAAACCAATTAACGATCATTCTTTTTTTTCGAAGTAATTCCTTTAGCAATATTTAGGTAGATGTTTAGTTAAATGTTTAACTAATTACATGACTGTTAGCAAGAAAGATTGCAGAGGTTTGATTAAGGAGATTCTACTGATAGTTAATGTACTACATAGTGCCCAAAACTTTTTTACCTGACTATTGCAGGCAATATTAAATATTATTTTTATGCATTTTATATTAAACAATACAATCTGGATTATCTTGAGCATGCTTTTTTTCATATCATGTTCTACCGAGACTGATAATACGCAATATCGAATCTGTCTTAATGAGGGATGGCAACTGTTTTCTTCAGATTCGATCAATGCTGACGGTTCTTTTATTTCATCACCAGATTTTGACAATAAATTTGGTTATACTGTAAAAGTCCCTGCTACAGTAATGAACGGATTAATACAAAATGGACTCTTCCCTGACATTTTTGAACCATTTGTCCTTGAAAAGATGGATAAAACTCCATATGAAATTCCATGGTGGTATCGAAAAGTGTTTAGAATTGATGCATTGTCCGATCTGGATTTCTACCAGATCACGTTCGAGGGGCTTAATTACAAAGCCAATATCTGGCTTAACGGGATGAAGATTGCTGATAAGGATTCTGTGCAGGGATCATATGGCGTTTGGAACTTCGATATTACCCAATTTCTGCATAAAGGAGATAATATGCTGGCTGTTGAAATTATTCCACCTGTGTTCGGGGAGGATGTGCATATGGGATTTGTTGATTGGAATCCTACACCTCCCGATAGGTTAATGGGTATTTATCGAGATGTTATACTTAGTCATACCGGACCACTTTCAATGCGTCACTCTAATGTTGTCTCAAAAGTAGATAAGAACACGCTTAAATCTGCAGAATTGACAATTTCAACTGTACTGACCAATCATACCGGCCATCAACAAAATGGTACACTTATTGCGTCATTTAATAATATTCAAATAAGCCAGGAGGTACAGCTGCAAGCTAATGAGATACGTGAGGTTTTTTTATCACCCTCTGATTTTGATGAGCTGAAGATTAATAACCCCAAATTATGGTGGCCAAATAATATGGGAGAACAGGCATTATATGATTTGAAACTTACTCTCCGGGTGAACAACGAGAAAAGTGATGAAGAGAATTTTCGGTTTGGCATCAGGGAAATAGAAGATTTTTGGAACGAATCTGGATTCAGGGGATTTATGGTTAACGGACAAAAAGTATTGCTAAGAAGTGCCGGTTGGGTTGATGATATCTTCTTGGGAGATTCTGATAAGAAAGTAGAAGCGATGGTGAAGTATGCTAAACATATGAACCTGAATTCGCTTCGATTCGAAGGTTTCTGGGGGAAAAATCGTACTATTATGGATATGGCAGACGAGTGTGGTTTATTGCTTATTTTTGGTTGGTCTGCTCATTGGGAATGGGAGGGTTATATTGGAATTCCTCACGATGATTATGTGACGATCCGCGGAGAGGAAGCTGAGATATTGCATACAAAAAATTACAGGGATCAGGTATTATGGCGTCGCAGACATCCCAGTGTTGCAATATGGACTTATGGAAGTGATAAGTTACCCCGTCCCTCTCTGGAAATTAAGCTCAACAAGATAATGGCAGAAATTGACACCACTCGCCCCATTCTCAGCTATTGTGGCGGTTCCATGCTAATGGGAGACGACGACCCACGACAAAGTGTTATCAGCGGCCCCACAGGAGTGAAAATGGAGGGACCTTACGACTGGGTTCCACCTGTTTACTGGTATGTAGACAAACAGTATGGCGGAGCATTCGGATTTAACACAGAGGTGGGTCCGGGCCCTCAGATTCCCCCGCTTCCAAGTATAAAGAAAATGATTCCAAAGGAATCACTCTGGCCTATTGATAGTGTATGGCTCTATTATAGTGGCAGGGGTGAATTTGAAAATCTGGATCGTTTTCTTAGTGCCTTTAATGCACGATATGGGGAATCAAATGATCTTGAGACGTTTCTGCTGAAAAATCAAATAAGCAGCTATGAAGCCATAAGACCTATGTTCGAGTCATTTGCGGTAAACAAGTTTAATAGTACAGGAGTAGTACAATGGATGTACAATTCTGCCTGGCCAACGCTTTACTGGCAGTTGTTCGACTACTATCTTATGCCCAATGGTGCATTTTATGGTACTAAGAAAGCATCATCTCCGGTTCTCCCTATTTATAATTATGGTGATCATGGAATTTATGTAAACAACGATAAAAAAGATTCATTGACTGATATTTCTTTGCAGATAAAGATATTTGATATTAACTCCAATCTGTTGTTCGATGAAGTAGAAAAATTGGATATTGGGCCTAATCAGTCAAAAAAAGTACTGAATATGCCTGAAGTAGATAATCTATCCTCTACCTTTTTTCTCGATTTGAGACTTATGGATGATGAGGGAAAATCGGTTGAAAATAATTTTTACTGGTTATCCACAAAACCGGACATTCCAGACTTTGAAAAGAGTACCTGGTACTGGACTCCCAATAAACAACATGCTGATTTTAAGGCATTGAACAGTATAGAAAAAACAGAAGTGAATTATGATTATTCTATTTCAACCGATAAGGATGGAGCGAATTTTGAGGTAACTATTCATAATCCGACAAACAAAATTGCCTTTTTCCTGGAATTTATGCTTGTGGATAAAGAGACAAATGAACCGGTCTTACCCGTGTATTGGAGTGATAACTACATTTCATTGCTTCCGGGTGAAAAACGCATATTGACGGTAGCTGGTAATAGTAGCCAATTCAGCAATCCGGAAAGAATGAATATTGTAATTCAGGGTTTTAATTTGAAATAATTCAAATTACGCATATATTATAATTGTAGCTAAATTTTTCAACATATTATATTTAGAGTCGCATTCTTTTTTGCGATTGCAAAAGGTCTAAGCGCTATTTTCGTAAAACAGGTAGCCCTCGAAACATCGAAATGTTTGTATTTTGCTATATGCTCATCACATGGATACGTGCGAAAGATAATTAAAATAATATTGTTATTATGAAACACTTTTCAGTATTTTTGGCACTATTTTGCCTAATCAGCCTTAAGGCACAAGATCTGCCTTATAAGATGGAAGAGCTTTCTGCACCAGAGTTTGTAAATGCAGTAGAAGAAAGTTCCAAGACTGCTATTCTTCCTATTGGCGTTTTCGAAAAGCATGGTCCTCACATGCCATTAGGAACAGATCTTTATATAGCTAGAGAGATTGCTCTTCGTGCAGCTGAAAAAGAGTACACAGTTGTTTTCCCGTGGTACTACTTCAGTCAGATTAATGAAGCCAGGCATCAACCTGGAACCATAGCCTATTCTCCCTCACTAATATGGGAAGTGCTGCAGGAGACACTCAACGAACTTAGTAGAAATGGTTTCAAAAAGATCATCATACTGAACGGACATGGTGGTAATAACGCTTTTCTGAATTATTTTGGCATGGCGCAACTATCAGAAAAGAGAGATTACTCGCTTTACTGGTTTCAACCTTCCTATGATCCCGAAGTGATTAAAAAAGCGGAGGCTGTTTCCCAGCATGATCCTTATGATCAGCATGCCGGAAATAGCGAGTCATCTATATTAAAAGCCATTGTGCCTGATCTGGTACATCCTGAAAAGGCGGGACAACAATCGGGTATTGACCTTGACCGCTTGAAAAATCTCCCTAACGTCTATTCAGGTATATGGTGGTACGCTCGTTTTCCCAATCATTATTCTGGAGATGGATCAAAAGCTAATGCACAAGCTGGAAGGCTTATTTTGGAAAGTGTTGTTGATCAATTTGTGGAGACTATTCGTAATGTTAAAGCAGACAAGAATGTCCCCGAATTGCAGGAGCAGTTTTTAAGGGAAGCAGGAAATCCTTTAGACAAAAAACAATAGAGCGGAAATTCATTTTCTATCAAAAATTATCACGTGCTATTTTTCACGGTTTGCAATAGAAATTTTCTTCCCGGTCGAAGCTCTCTTTCTAGCATCCGGGTATTTTCGGCAAATAAATGTTATAGCGTCACATTTACTTAATATTGTAATTTCAACATAATTTGATGTTACGATAAAATGGAGTATTTTTGTTTAAAATTCTAGTATATAAAGACTATTTGGGTAATCAAATGATATTCAATCAGGAAAAGTTGTTTAAAAATGTTATCGGAGTAATTTTTGGGGGAAAATATCTTCACGTGGCAAGGTTGGAAAACGGTGTTATTGCAGAAATTAAACACAGGGAGATAAATAACAGAGAACCGGAAGAGGTTATTCTAAGTGAAATTATTTCTTCAATAAGGCAAATACACAATGATTCGGTTGTGGGCATCGGCGTTGGGATGCCAAGCCTGGTTGATGTGAAAGAAGGAATTGTGTTTAATCCGACAAATATTCCTTCGTGGAATAAGGTTTATCTGAAAGATATCCTGGAAGAGAGATTTAATATTCAGGTCTTTATAAATAATGACGCTAACTGTTTTGCTTTAGGCGAAAAATATTTTGGTGTAGCCAAGGATTTTAATAATATTGCCGGTATTACTATTGGTACGGGAATGGGAGTGGGTATTATTATTGACGGAAGACTTTACTCGGGACGTAATGCTGGTGCCGGTGAATTTTGTTCTATACCATATAAGGACTATGATTATGAATATTATTGCAGTGTAAAATATTTTGAGGAAAAATACGGTATAAAAGATGATGTTCTGTTCAACAGAGCTAAAAAACGAGATAAAATTGCTTTAGCCATTTATGAGATGTTTGGTGTGGATCTGGGAAATGCTGTTAAAACCATCATGTATGCTTTAGATCCTGATGCTATTGTTATTGGAGGGAGGCTTTCTGAGGCTTACAGGTATTTTCAGGAATCGATGTTCAAAACTGTGAATACTTTTATTTACAAATCAACTTTGAAGAATATTCAGATATTAAAGTCTACTAATCCTGATATTTCAATATATGGAGCGGCTGCATTATGTTTTGAAAAGTAAACAAACACTATGGGTAAGAAAATTACAATATATGATATTGCAGATAAACTAAAAATTTCACCATCAACGGTTTCTCGAGCCTTGGCAGATAACTCTAATGTAAATATAAAGACTAAGGAAAGAGTTATTGCTAAAGCTATAGAGATAGGATACATAAACCCAAAAGTTTTAAACAAAGCTAATGTCATAGCTATAATTACACCTGAAATCAATAATTATTTCTATAGTCAGGTTTTATCCACAATTCAGCATACTTTACAAAATAAATATCTTTTTTCTATACTGTGTTCATTTAATTCAGCTGAAATAGAGCGAGAAATTGTGGCAAAATTAGATCCCTCTCAAATTCGTTGCCTCATTATTTCACAAAGTATGGATACAAGTGATTCATCTCACCTTAAGGAAGTTGAGAAAAAAGGAATTCCTGTAATTTTATTCAACAGAGTTAACTATAACTATGATTGTCCAAAGTTTTTAATCGATAACTATATGGATTCATATATGTTGACAAATCATCTGGTAACATCCGGCTACAAAAAAATTGCTTTTGCGGCTAAACACTATAATTGTCCAATTTACAAAGAGAGGATACAGGCTTATAAAGATGTGCTTAGTGAAAATAATGTTGAATTTAATCCAGACTATTTGATATACAGCGAACTAACAGTTGAGGATACTTATGAAGTAATCACCCGTTTTATCAAACTTAAGTCAAGACCCGATGCTTTAATACTTCCTAATTTCACTTCTGCTTTACAAGCCATCTCTATTGCTAAAATAAATAGTATTTCTGTTCCCGAGCAGATGGCTGTGGTCAGTTTTGATGAGAATCCGGAGTGTAAATATTCAACACCTACAATTACTGGCATTGAGCGGCCATACAAAGAGATTGGGGAAGAAATAGGGAAATTTACTCTTTCTTTATGTAATGATCAACCTTATGACATTAACACTGTAAAAATATTTAGTTCGAATCTGATTATAAGAGGGTCATCGCTCGCAACACCCCATAAAATAATGAGATGAACTCAATTAATTTATATGGCTCAATTTGAATGTGTAATTTATTCTTTGAGTTTTGTCTCTATTTAATTGAAAGATTTAAAAAAAGTAAAGGGAGAAGGATCTGATATTGTTGAGTTTTCATCTATATTTGTGTTGAATTTATAAATCGTTTGTTATGAACAGACTAATAATGCTTACATCCGTTTTACTTATGGGTTACTCATTATCCGCACAGGATATTAAATTGCCTGATCCCGACA